>JGI26253J51717_1000080_pt1 | contig 34588 bp, 27 predicted proteins | sample SaaInlV_100m_DNA_6_FD_51717 | JGI IMG/M metagenome (IMG submission 51717)
TCAAAGCTTTGCGAAAGCCGCTTTGAAAGATCCAATATTTTCGCGCTGAAACATGCGTTATTCGTTTGACCATGGGCTGTTGCCTCCATAGGTTCGCGCACAGAAAACGGGCACCACTTAGTTTAAAGCGCGGGGTATATATTTTGAAACGACTTTCATGGGGCCTTATTGGCGGTGGGCAAGGCAGTCAAATCGGGTTTGCGCATCGATCCGGCGCGGAAATTGATGGCCGCTTTAAACTGATGGCGGGCGCCATGGATGTGGATCCGAATGTGGCAAAAAGCTATGGCGCGTCGCTTGGGCTTGATCCAAGCCGCGCGTATGGCACTTGGCAAGAAATGCTGCAGGGTGAGACAATCACGCGATGACCGTATCGATTTGGTGACGGTGGCAACGCCCAATGCCACCCATTTTGAGATTTCAAAAGCCTTTTTGGAAGCAGGTTTTCACGTCTTATGCGAAAAACCGATGACGATGACAGTGCCTGAAGCGCAAGCGCTTGTTCAGATTGCAAAAAAGGCCAACCGGGTTTGCGCGGTGAATTATGGCTATTCCGGTTACCCATTGGTGCGGCAGATGAAAGCGATGGTTGAGGCTGGGCAATTGGGGGCGATCCGCTGCGTGGTTGCAGAATTTGCGGGTGGCTTTATGGCGGATGCCGCAGATGCTGAAAATCCCCGCGTGCGCTGGCGGTTTGATCCAAAGCAAGCGGGAATGGCGGCTGTAACGGTGGATTGTGGCATCCACGCCTTACACATGGCCTGCTATGTCACTGGGCAAAATGTGACTAAAGTATCCAGTGATTTTGCCCATGGGATCAAAAGCCGGGAATTGGAAGATGATAACCTATCGGCGTTCCGCATGAGCGGTGGTGCCATTGGCCGGCTTTGGACAAGCGGTTTGGCGATTGGGCGCACGCATGGGCTGACATTGCAAGTGTTTGGCGAAATTGGTGGGTTAAGCTGGCAACAAGAGCATCCCAACCAATTGCGCTGGACGCCCCTCAATGCGCCAACCCAAATCTTAGAGCGCGGCGCAGTCGGCCTTTCTGAGGCCGCGGCGCGCGCGAATAGAATAACGGTGGGGCATCCAGAGGGCATGGTTCTGGCCTTCGCAAATGTGTATCGTGATTTAAGCGAGGTGATCGGCGCGCAAAATTCTGGCACGTCTCCCGATCCCTTGGCGCTGACCTACCCCACCGCAGAAGAGGGGTGCCATTCGATCGAAGTGGTTGAGGCGATGGTTAAATCGGCCAAAAATGACGGAGAATGGATGACCGTATAACCGCCCCAGCGTGGTCATCGAAAACCTGCATGGAAGCAGTGCAGAGGCTGAGCTTAAGCGCCGGCTTCTTTGCAGAAAAGAAAAAGGAATGCATTTGATATGAAGTTTTATAGCTCAGAGAAAAAGCAGCGCCTCACCCTGTCACAGGCGATGGTGAAGTTTCTACAAGCGCAATACAGCGAATATGACGGGGTTGAGCACAGGTTTTTTCAAGGAATCTGGGGTATTTTTGGGCATGGGAATGTTTCGGGCCTGAGCCAGGCCCTGGTCGAATATGGCGATGATCTTCCTTATCATCAACCCACTAATGAGCAATCAATGGTGCATGCGGCAACCGGATTTGCGCGCACGATGCGGCGCAAGGCGACCATGGCTTGCACCACCTCGATTGGTCCAGGAGCCACCAATATGATTACCGGGGCGGCCACGGCAACTATTTGCCGAATTCCGGTTCTGTTGCTGCCGTCGGATTATTATGCCACGCGGTTTCAAGGCAAAGTTTTGCAGGATATTGATCATCTTAGTTCGGATGATATGTCGGTGACGGATACGTTTCGCGTTGTGAGCCGTTTTTATGACCGCCTGACCCGCCCCGAACAGATTTTAACAGCAATGCCCGAAGCCATGCGGATTCTTACCAGCCCATCAGAAACTGGGGCGGTTACGATTGCGTTGCCGCAAGATATTCAGGGCTATGCGTTTGATTATCCTGAAAGCTTTTTTGAAAAACGCGTCTGGCGCATGGAACGGCAGGTGCCACATCCGAACCGCATCGCTGAAACCATTGCCCTGCTGAAATCCGCAAAAAAGCCCTATATCATTGCGGGTGGCGGCATTCATTATTCCGAAGCTTGGCAAGAGTTAGAGGCTTTTGCAACACGGTTTGGCATTCCTGTCGGGGAAACCCATGCGGGGCGCGGCGCGCTGAAAAATGGTTCGCCTTTATTGATGGGGGGCACGGGCCATTTGGGCACGCCGGCCGCTGCAAGAATCGCTGAAGAAGCTGATTTGGTGATCTGTATTGGCACGCGCTTGCACGATTTTGTTACCGGGTCTAATTCGGCGTTTCAAAACCCGGATGTTAAATTTGTTTCGATCAACGTGAATGGCCGGGATGCGTATAAATTGGGNGCTCTGCCTTTGGCATCGGATGCCAAGCTGGCGCTTGTAGCCCTAACTGAGGCNGCGGCTGCAGCGGGTATCGGCGTGAATGAGCCTTGGGTTGAAACCNCCAANGCNGCGCGTTTGGCTTGGGATAAAACCAAACNGGAACAGGTTTTTATTCANCATAAAGGCGAAAAAATGAGTCAGGGCCAATTGATCGGGTTGATCTCTGATCAGATGCAAACGGGCGATACATTATTGGCCGCCGCTGGCACCGTGCCGGCTGATCTGACCAAATTATTCGATGTAAAAGATGGCAAGAACCTGCATATTGAATTTGGCAATTCCTGCATGGGATATGATATCCCCGCAGCGATTGGAGTGCGTTTAACCGGCACGGATGATGAAATCTTCGTTCTAATGGGCGATGGAAATTACCAAATGCACCCGATGGAGCTGGTTACCGCGATGCAAGAGCGCGCCAAGATCACTATTATTTTGAACGTGAATGACGGATATCAATCCATACATGGCCATCAAAAGGCTTTGGTCGGGCAATCTTTGGGCAATGAATTCAAAATCCGTGATGGGCAATCTGGCCTTCTTGATAAGGGTGAGTTTATTCAGATCGATTATGTTAAAAATGCAGAAAGCGTCGGGGTAAAAGCGTGGCTTGCAGAAGACGAGTCTGCGTTCAAACAAGCGCTTTCAAATGCCCGCGATGAAGCTGGCCCCTGTATGATCGTTGTGCCAACAGAACGCTATCGTTCCCCCCCTGGATCCGAAGTTTGGTGGGAGGTTGTTGGCGCTGAGGTTACCAATGATCCTGACACCAAAGCGCTGGTCGATGCGCGCGAAGTTGGCCGTGCAAAGCAACGGTTTTACTATTAAGCGTGATCAGACGGCGGACAGGCTGCTCCAGCTGGGTTTGGCGTGCCTAACAGGGCATTTTGCCCGGGCGCACCTGCTGAGCAGCATGCTCTAGCTTGTAAGGAAACATATGACCGGCGTTTACTCTTGGCGTGAAAGCCGCGGTCAAGCGAGGGGGTTTTTTCAACAAAGCGAAGCAGCCCGATGCGTTGAAAGGTCTGGCGTCTTTCCCGGTTTTAATCGATCCAGCGCAGGATTTCTCGCCTCTCTGCGAGGGTCAAATCTTAGCCAAACGGGCCGCAGGCCTCTCGCCTGCTTTATGTCAAATTGTTTTTCAAAAATTGCATTGCGGCATCGGTGCCACCGGATTGATGCGGCACGTCGCTAAGGGCAAGCCCCATTTCCACGCCGCCCAAAGTGCCAATCATCATCAGATCGTTGAAATCCCCCAAATGGCCAATTCGAAACACTTTTCCAGCCAAGTGTGACAGGCCGTTGCCCAGTGACATATTGAAGTTTTTCAACACCGTACTGCGAAACGCATCCGCATTATGGCCATCAGGCAATAAAACCGCCGTCAGCGTATTGGAAAAATCCAAAGGCTCTTGGCATAAAACTTCTAGGCCCCAAGCTTGCACCGCGATGCGGGTTGCCTGCGCGTGGCGCTTATGGCGGGCAAAAACGTTTTCCAACCCTTCTTCAAGTAGCATATCAATCGCTTCGGATAATCCGTAAAGCAGGTTCGTGGCCGGTGTATAGGGAAAAGCCCCAGAGGCATTTGCCGCGAGTTGATCCTCCCAATCCCAATAGGATCTGGGCAAATCAGCGGTTTTGGCCGCCTGTCTGGCTTTTTCCGACACGGCATTGAACGACAAGCCAGGCGGTAGCATCAGCCCTTTTTGAGAGCCGGCAACGGTGACATCAACGCCCCAGGCGTCATGGCAATAGTCAGATGAGCCCAAAGAAGAAATTGTATCGACCATCAATAACGCATCATGTTGCGCGGCATCGATCGCGGNGCGGATGTCACTGATCCGCGACATCGCGCCGGTTGATGTTTCGTTATGTACCACGCAGACGGCTTTGATCTTGCCCTCTTTATCGGCCGCAAGCCGCGCTTCAATCGCTTGGGGATCGGCGCCGCGGCGCCAATCGGTTTTTAGCAATTCGGTATGCACCCCCAAACGCGCTGCCAATTTGTACCAAAGGCTGGCAAAATGCCCGGTTTCGATCATTAAAACGGTATCGCCGGCGCTGAGCGTATTGACCAATGCCGCCTCCCAAGCCCCCGTTCCCGAGGCAGGATAGATGATCACATGCGCGCGGGTTTTAAAAACCTCTTGCAGACCGGAAAGGCATTTTTTGCCAAGCTCGGCAAATTCTGGGCCACGATGATCGATGGTGGGAAAATCCATCGCCCGTAAAATTCGATCCGGTACGTTTGAAGGCCCGGGTATCTGCAGAAAATGGCGGCCTGACGGTTTTGAGTGGGGCATATGCAAGATACCTTTTTATCGCATTTTTATCACCGAATTATAGTCAAGCTCAGTTTGGAATAGCAAGCATTGTGATCCTTCTGTGACTGGTTATTATAGATTACAATGCCGCAGCATGAGCCATGAAGAAGATCGCAAATGACCAAGGATATAACCCGTTTAAAGCGCTCGCTTGAGGGCGATGTCTTAGACAGTGCTTTTGATCGGGGGCGCTATGCAACGGATGCCTCGATTTATCAAATGATGCCCTTGGCTGTGATCACGCCCCGCTCTGCGCGCGATATCAAAACCACCATCGAATTTGCGCAAGCGCGCAAGCTGTCGATCTTGCCGCGCGGGGCTGGAACCTCGCAAAATGGGCAAACCGTGAACAAGGCTTTGGTGTTGGATAACAGCGTTTATTTTAACCGTTTGTTGGATTTAGATGTTGCGAATATGCGCTGCAGTGTTGAGCCAGGAATGGTGCTGGATACGTTGAACCGGCNGCTCAAGCCGCATGGGCTTTGGTTTCCGGTGGATGTTTCAACCTCAAGCAGGGCCACGATTGGCGGTATGGTTGGTAATAATTCTGCCGGGGGCAGATCCATTCGCTATGGGATTATGCGCGATAATGTTGGGGCGATTGATGCGATCCTCAGCACAGGCCGGACGGCTCGGTTTGGGCTTTTAAACGAGGGCAGCGCCGGGCTTGAAAGCCTTTTGCCGGATTTATTAGCGCTTGGACAAGACAATAGCGGAGAAATAGAAGCACGTTTCCCCAAAGTGCTGCGGCGCGTTGGCGGGTATAATTTAGATGCGCTTTTGCCCGATACGCTGGCGAAACGCCCGGGTAGCACAGCGCAGGAAGATGATATCAACCTGTCGCATTTATTGGTTGGCTCAGAAGGTACGCTGGCCTATTCCGCCGCGATCGAACTGAAATTATCCCCCTTGCCGGCGCCAAAAATTATGGCGCTATGCCATTTTGCAAGCTTTTATGCCGCGATGGATGCGGCCCAGTATTTGGTTGCCTTAGATCCGATTACGGTGGAATTGATCGATCAAACGATGATCTCTTTGGCCCGCTCGATCCCGCTGTTTAAAAGCACCGTTGATGATTATATCCGAAACACTCCAGAAGCGGTGCTGGTGGTTGAGTTTGCCGAGGAGGACTGGGCTAACAACCTTGCAAAAATAGATCAATTGCAAGCGGTGATGGCACAGCTTTCTGACGCACAAGCCGGCAAGCCTCGCCAGAAAATTCGCGCAGAGGAGGCGGTGGTGGTGATCACCCCGCCCGATCAGCAAGCGCGAATTTCCGAAATGCGAAAATCTGGCTTAAATATCATGATGTCGATGAAATCTGAGGCCAAGCCGGTTTCTTTTGTGGAAGATTGCGCCGTGCCCTTGCAAGACTTGGCCGACTATACGCAAGGGTTGAAGGATATTTTTGAAAAATATGGCACCAGCGGCACTTGGTATGCGCATGCCTCTGTGGGCTGTCTGCACGTGAGGCCGGTGTTGAATATGAAATTATCTGCAGACGTGCAAAAGATGAAATCCATCGCCACCGAAGCGTTTGAACTGGTAAAAAAATATGGTGGATCGCATTCGGGTGAACATGGCGATGGCTTGTCGCGCTCTGAATTCAATCCGGTGATGTTTGGTCCGCAATTGACGGCGGCGTTTCGCAAGCTGAAAGCGCTTTTTGATCCGGCGGGCGTTTTCAACCCCGGCAAAATCGTAGATGCGCCAGATATGGATACGCGGGCGCTGTTTCGCTTTGCACCAGGCTATCACGTTGCGGATTTTCCAACCCAGTTGAATTGGTCGGCTTGGCCGGGCGCGGCGGATGGGTTTCAGGGCGCGGTCGAAATGTGCAACAATAACGGCGCCTGCCGGAAACGCGACGGGGGAGTGATGTGCCCGTCTTTTCGCGTTACAGGCGCGGAAAAAGACAGCACCCGCGGGCGGGCCAACAGCTTGCGGCTTGCAATGTCGGGGCAATTGGGCGCCAAGGCTCTGGCCTCACCGGAGATGGCCGACACGATGAAGCTGTGCGTCTCTTGCAAAGCTTGCAAGCATGAATGTCCAACCGGTGTTGACATGGCGGCGATGAAAATTGAAACCTCTGCGTTGTACCGCGCAGAAAATGGATTATCGCGGCGCGACCGGTTGATTGCCTATTTGCCTGATTATGCCCCCATCGCAGCGGCGCTGGCGCCGCTGTTTAACCTGCGCGATAAGCTTCCTGGATTGGCTTGGCTGAGCCAAATTTTAACGGGGTTTTCTGCCAACCGGCCCTTGCCTCTTTGGCAACGCAGGTGGTTTCAATCCACCGAGCTGGCGGTTACGCCTATCGGGGAGAGGCCGGTTCTTTTATTTGTCGATACGTTTAGTCGGTATTTTGAGCCTGAAAACCTGCGCAGCGCGCAGCGGGTTTTAACCGCAGCTGGATTCACCCCTTTTGCGCCGCTGCCAGATCAGCGCAGCAGAAAACCTTTATGTTGCGGGCGCACGCATCTGTCGGTTGGCAACGTGGCGCGGGCGCGTGATACCGCGCAGCGCCTTGTTGAAGCCTACGCCCCTTATGCCGCGGCGGGCATTCCGATTGTTGGGTTGGAGCCGTCCTGCCTGCTGGCTTTAAAGGATGAAATCCCCGCACTTTTAAACACGCAAGATGCACAACAAGTGGCCAAGATGGTGCTGACTTTTGAAGAATTATTACTCACCGAAAAAACCGCATTGCGTTTGAAGCCGTTGCAGGCAAAGGCGCTGCTGCACGGGCATTGCCATCAAAAAGCCTTTGGCGTGATGCGCCCCGTGCAAGAGGTGCTTGGCATGATTGAAGGGCTTGAGGTTGAAACGATCGAGACCAGTTGCTGCGGCATGGCCGGCGCTTTTGGTTATGGTGCTGAGACCTTCGATATCTCAATGCAAATGGCCGAGGCACGTTTGCTGCCTGCCATTCGCGGCGCGGATGCGCAAACATATGTGATTGCTGATGGCACATCCTGCCGTAGCCAAATCAAAGATGGTGCTGCGCGCGAAGCTGTGCATGTGGCCAGATTGCTCGATCAGCAATTGATCAAAGATTAAAAAATACCCACAGCAATTAGCCGCAGGCCGATTAGAAAAAAGGCGATTAACACGGCTTTTTGAAAATAAACCTGAGAAATTTTACCCCGCAATATTTCCCCAATCCGAAAGCCGGCCATCACGAATAAAAGCCCCAAAAGCGATTGCTGTAGGATCGCGTTTGTCAGAACGCCGCCCAAATAAAGCCCCAATGAGAGCGGTGCGGCCCCCACCAAGAAAACAAAACCGGTGGCGGCGATAAACCGTTCTTTTTCGAGCCCCCGCGCGATCATATAGGTGGCCACCGGCGGCGACCAAATTGAACTGAGCCCCCCCAATATTCCGGCGATCAATCCAACTCCGATTTGAATGGAATAGCTCGGGCCAAGGCGTAATTTCCATCCTATCAATCCATTTAGCGCCACAATGACCATTGCCGCACCGATGGTGATTGTCAGTAAACCGGTGGGATAACGTGACAAGAAAAAAGAGGTGATAAAAATGCTGAGTAAGATCGTGAGCGCCATCGGCCAATAGGTTTTCATAGAATCAGCCCGATGCTGCGATTTTATAAATTGAGTAAAATTGGTGAACAGAATCGGGATAGCAAGCAGGGCAACCGCGTGGGTGGGGCTGAGCACCAGCGTTAAAAGCCCCATCGCAGCAGCCGGTAGGCCGATGCCCAAAAACCCTTTGACGATGCCCGCAATGAACAATGTTGCAGATATTAAAATCAGAATGCTGGGTGTCTGATTGGCAAATAAAGTGTTAAATAGGTGCTCTTGCATAAGCGGCTCCAAGAAATGTGTCAGCGCTCTCTTGCGAACGCAAAAACAGCGCTGGCTGCCTGCATTATTCGGCGGGGTAAACCAATCCGAACAGCTTTAACCGCTGAACCTTGCCCGAGGGCCCTTTGGGTAAATCCTCCAGGATATGGATTGTATCTGGTGATTTGAATTTTCCAAGACGGGTTTGACAATGCGCCAGCAAGTCGGATGCGCTTGCTTGTACCTGTTCCTTCAGACGAATGCAGGCTTCGACCCGTTCGCCATAATTCTCGCAAGGAACCGCAAAGGCCGCAGCTTCTAAAACTGCCTCATGTTCGAGCAGCGCCTCATCAATTTCGCGTGGCGCAATATTCTCACCGCCTTTGATGATTAATTCTTTGATGCGGCCCGATACAAACACATATCCATCTTGATCCAGATATCCCAGATCGCCNGTTCTGAGCCAGCCATCGGATGAAATGGTTTTCGCGGTCTCCTCAGGTTGGTTCAAATAGCCTTGCATCACATTGGCGCCGCGCACCAGAATTTCACCCACCGTCCCAGCGGGTACGGCGGCAAGGGTGTCATCCCCAATCATAATTTCATTGCCAAACGCCGTGCCGGGAGAACCGATTTTACGGATTGCGGGGGGCAGGGGATTTGTGGTGATTTGCGATCCGGTTTCGGTCAGCCCCATCGTTTCGATTATGGGGATATTGAAACGCTCTTCAAAGCGGCGATGAATTTCGGGGGAGAGCGGCGCAGAGGCTGAGCGCGCAAAGCGCAGATATGACAGATCTTTGGCGCTTTCGGGATGGTTCAAAATATAGGCAAATTGCGTAGGAACAGCGGAAAACCAGCTGCATTTATACGCAGCGATATGAGACCAAAAGGACGAGACCGAAAATTTATGCGGAAGTACCAACATGCTGNCAGAGACGGTTGTGCCCATCACCGTCACGCATAGGCCGTTAATGTGATAAATCGGCAGCACACATAAGGCCCTATCTTGTTTTGTGATGCCATGGCCGGTCGAAATAAAATGCCCTGCAGCCAGCAAATTATGATGGCTGAGCATCACCCCTTTAGGGTTTCCTGTGGTNCCCGAAGTATACATCAGAACACCGATACTGTCTGCGTTGGGGTTATCGATCGGCGCGTTTGGCTTGGATGTGGCAGGGCTATTTTCAAGCCATTGTGGCCCGTCATTTAGATCCAACGGGCAGGTATTTGCGGTGCTCTTGGCCTCTTGCATCGCCTCTTGGATCATATCCTGGCAGTCGCTTTGCACGAAGATCAGCGCNGCCTTTGAATGGGCCAATGTATATCCCAATACCTTCGCACCCGCGACCAAGTTTAAAGGCAGCGCCACATATCCGCCGTAGACGATTCCCATAAATGTGAGGCAGGCACTGATACTATTGGGCGAAGCAATGGCAATACTGCTGCCCTTNGGAAGCCCCATATTGGCGATATGCTGCGCGATATCGCGGATTTGTGCAGCGCCGTCTGCAAAGCTGACCTGGCGCCCGGTTTCTGGTGAGGCCAGCCAGATTCTATCGCCATGCTCGGCTGCGTTCGCGTCAATTTGCTGTTTCAGCGTTTTACTTTTCGGCAAGGGGNTCATTTAGTGCTGGCGCTCCAAAACTCGGATAAAACATCTTCCAACGCGGGTTTGTTTTCTTCGATCACGCGCACAATCCGCACCCGGTTGACAAAATGCTCCCAGTTGAGATTGCCATCGATCGAATTGCCCCCCCAAGAGCCGCAACCCATCGATAAAGAGAAAGGCAATCCGTTGTTNAAAAAGCCGCCTGTTGCAAAACAATGTGCCTGATTCACGATCACCCGGCAGGTGCGGGCTGCCATCGCCAATTCATGCGCGCGGGCATCTTTCGTGGAATGTAGCCCCAAAGAATGCCCGGCGCCTTGATAATCTTGAATGGTCAGGGCAAGGTTCACCGCCTCTTGAAAATCTTTGGCTTTATACAAAGCAAAAAACTGCGCCATTTTTTCGCCGCTTATGGGGGCATCAGCACCTGCTTTNGTGCTGGGAACCACCAAGAAACGCGTGTTTGCAGGGGCCCGATGCGTCAGCTCTAAACGCTTTAAAACCACATCAATATCTTTGGCCAGCAAAGCGCCTGTTAAGTTGCCATTATGCCAATGCGTTGTCATCAAACGTTGCGTTTCTTCTTCGCTCAGTACCAGCCCACCCTGCGCCTCGAGCGCGGCAACGGCCTCATCATACACCTCTTCTAGGGCAATGACGGTGTTTTCCGAAGAACAGGATGTGGCGTTGTCAAAAGTTTTTGAAGCAGCAATTTTTTCNGCCGCATCAGCAATATTGGCGCTTTCGTCAATGATTGTGACCACGTTGCCCTGCCCAACCCCCAAGGCCGGTGTGCCCGAAGAATATCCGGCGCGCACGTTATTTTGTGAACCCGTAACGACCAAAAGATCGGCCAGTTCCATCAAGCGTTGGGTTTTGGCTTTTGAAGGGGGCATCGGCACCATTTGTACCAGATCTGGATTAAGGCCGATGCTGCGTAGGTTTTGATGAATAAAGGTNAGCAGCGTTGCAAAAGGCTCTGCGCCTTTTGGCGAAGGAGCGATAATAATTGCATTGCCGCTTTTTAATGCGTTGATGATATTATTCACCGGCGTTGCCAAAGGGTTCGTTGAGGGAACAATGGCGGCAATCACGCCTTTTGGGCGCAAATAGGTTGAGAGGCCGGTTTCAGCATTATCCTCAACATGGCCAAAGGCGGTAACCGCCTTTAAATCGCGCAATAAGCCAAGCGTTTTATTATGGTTCTTTCTCGTTTTATCCGCTGCATTGCCCAAACCGGTTTTTTGAACCGCCAGCTTTGATAGGCTGCTATTATGCTCTGGTTTCATCAGCGCCCATGCCACCGCCTGACAGGCCAGATCAAAGGTTTTTTGGGAGCCTTGGGCTTCATAAACCGCCTGCGCCTGCTTGGCTTTTTCGACCAGCGCGTCGATTTCTAAGATATCGGCCTCAATATCCATCAGGATGCCTTTCAAACATTTGCCTTTTCCTCATGTGAGGAGAAGGCTGAGTGAAGGCTTTTCAACAACGTTAAAGCCCCCGCTATAATAAGGATCGTGCAAATCGGGCGCGAAAAATACGTGGCCAAATCATAATGAACCATTTGCATGCCCTGCGCAAAGTTTTGCTCACCAATTTTACCGAGGATCAGGCCCAGCACGATGCCCGGAATAGAATATCCCGACCGGCGTAGTAAAAAGCCGATAATTCCCGCGCCAAACATCACCATCACATCCAGCACCAGTCCACGCCCGATATAAGCGCCGATACTGGCCAGCATTAAAATCATCGGAGCTAAAAATTGAAACGGAATTTTCAGCAAATAAAGGATGGTTTTGGTTTCGAGCAATCCGATGAAAAGGATTGATAGGTTAGCATAGAACATCGCGGCGAAAACGATCCAGATCAAGTCTGGTGAGTTATAAAACACCAATGGCCCTGGCTCGAGATCGTGCATTTGGAACACGGCGACCATCATCGCGGTTAACGCGCCGCCCGGCAGACCCAGCGCCAAAAGAGGGATCATTGCGGCGCCAGTGGCCGCGTTATTGGCGGTTTCGGATGAAATCACGCCTTCCAATTTGCCTTTGCCAAATTCTTTTTTATCTTTTGACCAGCGCACTGCCTCGCCATAGCCCATAAAAGCAGCCAACGTAGCGCCGATGCCCGGTAAAATACCGCAAAAGAAGCCGACAAAGATTGAGCGTACTACCGCAATTTTATGCGCCCAAAGCTCGGCAATGCTAGGAAAATCAACGCTGAATTTCGGCGCCACGTATTTTCCGCTGATGTTGCGCTCGGCTTGTACAAATACTTCGGATACCGCGAAAAAACCTAGAATGGCCGGCACAAAAGCGATGCCGGCGGCCAAATCTGTAAAGCCGAAATTGAAGCGGTTGATGCCGCCCACGGGGTCTTGCCCGATCGTTGCCACCAAAAGCCCCAAAAGCACCGATAGCCAGCCTTTCCAGATCGTGCGCCCGCCAACCGAGGAGGCAACGGCAAGGCCAAAAAATACCAGCGCAAAAATTTCTGGCGGTCCAATATTCATAATTGCCCATTTGGCAAGTGGCTCTGTTGCGCTCATCATCACCAAGGCGGATGCGATGCCACCGATTGCGGAGCATAAAACGGCCGCGCCAACGGCTTTTCCGGCCATGCCTTTTTGTGTCATCGGATAGCCGTCAAAGGCCGTTGGGGCGTTTTCAGGCGCGCCTGGAATGTTGAACAAGATTGCCGTGATCGCCCCGCCATAGGTGCCGGTGCAATAAATCACCGCGAATAGCATCACCCCCTGTGCCGGGTTCAGATCGGCGGTAAAGGGCAGCAAAATCGCTGCCAATGTCAGCATGCTAACGCCCGGGATGGCCCCGAATAGCATACCGCCAACAACGCCGAAGATGAAAATGCCAATCGTGACGGGATCGCCAAATAGCGTAGCCGTTCCGGCTAGAAAATTCTCAAGCATGGGCCACCCTTAAAACAGTTGATCGAGTTGGGTTTTGGTTTTCAGCATAAACGCGCTGATATCGTAAAACGGGGAAACGTTGCCTTGCGGCAGGGGTGCGTTTAACACCACCATGAACAGCAGGATCAATAAGGTATAGATCACCACCGTGCTGCCCAGAATAAAGCCCAGTCTGCGTTCGCCCCAGGCCAGCATAATCAGCGCAATGAACACTGGTGTTCCGGCATAAAACCCCACGGGTTTTAGCGAGATCGCATAGGCAAAAGGCAGCAATAGGATAAAGCCAGTTTTCAAATAATCGCGCAATCCGCGATATTCGATCTGATCTGGCTCTTCGCTGGCTCCAACGCGGCTTTTCAGGGCTTTTCCACCATGGCGCAGAGTGTAAAACACATTGCCCAAAGCCACCAAAACCATCAATAAAAGGATGGTGCGCGGCCAGCCNGTCGCCCCGAATTTGTAAATTTCAATTGGTTGATTGAAGTCATAGGTGACGGCGAAAAAAATGCCTGCAAGTGCCAGCCAAAAAACGGCTTCTATCAAATCTGATTTTTTAAGATTGCCCATATTTTTTGTCTTTTTTTAGGCCAGAACCTGCTTGGAGCGGTGGCTCCAAGCAGGCGCCTAGCTTACGTTTTTAGTTTATTTTACGTCTAAGCCCATGGATTTATAGACGTCACGATATTGCTCGATCGCTGCATTGATCATGTCAATCGCTCCATCTGTATCGCGATAGCTGTCAATCACATTCATGAATTTGCTATCGTTATAGGCTTTGATAGCTGTCTTCGCAATAGGCGCGCTGAAAGGCCCATTTCAACCAGTCAACGCGGTCGGCAGGCGCGTCTTTATGTACATAAAAGCCGCGAAAGCGCAAAAGCGGTTCAAAATCCATACCCATTTCGACATGCGTTGGCACATCAGCAAATGCGGCGGGGCGCTCGTTGAATACGGTTAGGATTGGCTTGAAATTGCCCGCATCCAGAAAGTTGCGCACATCGCCTGGCTGCTCGAATAAAGCATCCACTTGACCGCCCAAAAGCGCGCCATAGCGCGGAGCTCCTTTGTCAAATGAGATCTGTTGGATCTGCATGTCCGAGGCCTCGGTGATAAATTTCATAATCACCCGTTCCATCGAGCCTTCTTTTGACACGTTGGCAATGGTTGCTTTGCCATCTTGAGCCTGAACCCATGCCACAAAGCTTGGCCAATCGGTGAAGCGTGTTTCATTGCTTCGAATATACACTTGCGAGAAGGTAACTTGTGAAATCACCAACGGAATCAGATCAACTGCCGGATTGGGTTTGCTCGAATCCAGCGCATGGGCTGAGGATGCATCATCAATATGTTCAAGAACTGTATAGCCGTCAGCAGGTGCTGACATATAGGCTGTCATTCCAACCGTACCGGATCCGCCTGGTTTGTGATCGCGGTTGATATTGACTGATGTCAAACCGGTGACGGCTTCGGCCATTGCAGCTGCAACTTGGCCCGATCCACCACCAGGACCATAGGGAACCACCATGGTTAAAGCCCGCTCGGGAAAGCCACCGGGCTTGGCCATGCTGGCCTCGCTGACCCGGCATTCACCGGCAAAGCCCAAACTTGCCATACCGGTTAAGGCAGACGCGGTGAGGGCGATAGACAGCGTTCTTTTGAGTGTTATCTTCATTATTTCCTCCTCCTATTGATCTGATCGTATTTTTTTATTGTCGATCATAGAAACTATGGTGCCTCTGGGGCCCTATATGTCAACAAAAAAGCCTCTTTATACGTTATGAAAAATGAGAGAAGTTTTTTAAATAAATGCATTTTTATACTGTTGTGATACTTTATCGTCATATCATTTTATCGTTTAAATTGGTAAGGGCGGTTATCTGCGCAGCTGTGTTTGGGCCTTTTCAAGCTTGCGTACTGTCCGTGCAGGGCCGCCATTTTGCCAAGATAGACTGACGCATATTCATGTTTTGAGGCTTTTTTCATTCAACCTCAGATATGTTTGCGCTTCTAGCAAATGCTTTGAAACCGATTTCGGGCGCGTCAAATGATCATACAGAAATGAATATTTTTGAGCCATGCTTGCGCAATGGTCGCGCTTAAAAAATACTGCTTGCAGCGCAGGATCGATTTGGCGTTAAGATAGCGGGTTTGGTAAAATCTCAAGCCGCGTCACAGGAGGGGCCGTATGCGCGCAGAATTCAGCCTTGATAATGACCAATATTTTCTTGGGCTAAGCCGGTTAAAGCGCCGGCTGCAGATGAAAACTATCGGCGATGATCTCCGGCCACTGAGACGGGGTTATTTATAATGGGTAAAAGTTGCAAATTCTTTTTGCCGCGCTGCTCTTCACATAAAGGTGGACCCGATGCTCCGAAATTTTAATGGTGCTTTTCTGCGCTGGTTGGACCTTCCTCAAGCATGTGTATCGGCTAAGGATAGCCCGTTTAACGCGCCGGCTGCGCCAGACTGATGGCCCGCCGGTCTCGCAAATCAGCGGCGTCTAATCAGGCAGCTGCTGCACCGATTACGGTTGCACAGGGGGGAACTTGGGCGCCTTTGTCAGATCAGAGCCTTGGCAAAATTCAACAAACTGCCTTTACAATTTTAACCGATATAGGCGTGTCTGAAGCGCCCGATACGCTCTGCGATATTATCATCGATGCGGGGGGGCGGTGTGAAAACGACCGGCTATTTTATCCACGCGATTTGTTAGAGGCTGCCGTGCAAGAGGGCCCGAAACAGGTGTTGCTTGCCGGGCAAAACGCCTTGCATGATCTTAAGCTGGGCGGAAGCGCGTCTTATACGGGAACCGGGGGCGCAGCCCCGACGGTTTTGGATGATGAGACCAAGACCTACCACCCGTCGACATTGGCAGATTTATTTTCTGCCGCTCGATTGGCGGATACGCTGGATCATATCCATTTTTTTTCACGCTCGGTGGTGGCGCGCGATATCGAAGATCCGCTGGAATTTGATCTTGGAACCGCGGTTGCTTCGGTTTTTGGTACCTCGAAACATGTGGTGGTTTCAGCTAGTGAGGCCGCGCATGTGCCCAAAATTGCCGAGCTGTGTTATGAAATTGCCGGAGGAGAAGCGGCCTTCCGGGAGAGGCCGTTTCTGTCTTTGAACATAAATCATGCCGTACCCCCATTGCGCATGCATGCGCAAAGCATCGCGGTTATGCACGCGGCGGTGGATGCGGGAATTCCGGTTCATTGTAATGTTTTTGGTCAATTGGGCGCGTCTAGCGCGGTTACATTGGCGGGATCGGTTGCGCAGACCTTGGCAGAAGTGTTGGCGGGTTTGGCCTTTGTGCATGCGTTGGATCCTCAAGCACCCAGAATCGCGGGGCCGCGCCCGATGATTATCGATTTGCGCAGCGGCGGCATGGCTGGCGGGGCGGGGGAACAATCAATGGCAACCGCGATGGCCGCGCAAGCCTTGCGTGCGTGGCAGATCCCCTGCTCGGTGATTGCGGGGGCAACCGATAGCAAGCTGGTTGATTTTCAATCCGGATATGAAAAAGCAACGACGATTCAATCTGCGATGCAAAGCGGGGCCAATTTGATCACGCAGGCAGCGGGGGCGCAAGCCGCCTTGATGGGCGTGAGCTTTGCTGCGATGGTTGCGGATAATGATATGCTTGGCGCTATTTTGCGCGCGAATATTCTGCCCGAAATCTCAGAGGAGACCCTTGCCTTGGCCGCGATCACGGAGGTTGTTGCCGGCGAAGGGCATTTCTTGGGCCGGCCTGAAACCTATGCGCGCATGCGCAGCGATTTTTTATATCCTGACGTGGCGGATCGTGGATTGATTGAAGAGTGGCAAGCCAGTGATAAGCTGGATATGGGCAGCCGCGCCGCGCAGCAGGCGCGCATGGTGTTGCAAAACCATTGGCCAAAACACACCTCGCAGGCTTTGCGAGATCGCTATCTTAAGCGATTTGGCTTGCCGCTGGGCCCAGCTTAAGACGGCCGTTTGAAAAGGAAAAAAGGCCTTTAACCGGCCATTGCCGCAACCGTTTTGCGGCGTGGCCAAAAGCGTATCGCTCTGCCCTTCTGGGTCTGCTGACGCTTGAGAAATAGCGTAATTTCCATAAGGGCAATGATTTTGGCTTACGCGTTCCAAAAAGGCCCGGCCCGCCAGTTTCGCAATTCAGGGTCTCACCGAGCGATGCGTGGGTTCACGCCTACTCTGGCCCGTCTAAAATTTCGGAAAACGTGGTGAAAAATTTACCCGCCAGTTTTTTCGCGGTGCTTTGCACCAACCGGTTGCCCAATTGCGCCAGCTTACCGCCGATATCGGCTTTGGCCGCGTAAGCAAGGATGGTTTTATCCCCTTCGGCGCGCAAAGTCACATCGGCGCTGCCTTTGGCATGACCGGCTGCACCGCCATTGCCTTTGCCGCTTAACGAAAACTTTTCCGGTGCTCCGGTTTGGTCAAGCACAACCTCACCGCTGAAGCGGGCCTTTACTGGGCCAACTTTCAAAACCACCTTGGCCTCTAAATTTGTGTCGGAATGTTTGATCAGCTCTTCGCAGCCCGGAATACATTGCTGCAAAATTTCAGGATCATTCAGCGCCGCATAAACGGTGCTCATTGGGGCGTTGATTTCGATTTCGTCATTCAGTTCCATAGGGGTTCCTTCGTTAGCAGCAGGGGAATTTGAGGCGCGCCAAAGCATCCGCTTGCTGCGGTGTCAGCGATAGGCGCTGTATGCGCCGCCGCATAAACTTTAAAATGATTTTCATATGAACCGCACTTTCCAGATATGATGCGCAGATGTCTGGCAGAGATCTTGCGCATAAACAAGACATCTCAGACGCAGCGTTTTGGCACTAGGCATTTTGGGCCTCTCCTCGGAACGCTTTGCGTCGCAATTGCGTCAATCCGGCTAAGATGGACAACGCAATTTCTTCGGGGGTAACCGCGCCAATATCCAAGCCCGCCGGTGCTTGCACGGCGCGCACCCGCTCTTCTGGCAATCCGCTTTCGATCAGTTTTATCGCGAGCGTCTGGTATTTTTTGCGGCTGCCAACAAAGGCTACGAACCCTTTGCTTGCGCCTAATGAGGCGCGCAGCGCTTGCAAATCGCCTTGACCTTGCGTGGCGATCACAATCGCATAGCGTTTTGTTGATGGTGGTATGGCGAACCCATCAGATCGCGCGTTGCCTGACACAGACCAATCAAATTGAGGGGCTAGCGCGGCGAGGGCCATCGCCACCGGCGAGGCGCCAAAAACAATAAGCTCTGGGCGCGGCAAGCAGGGCTCGATAAAAATATCAATTGTGCCCTTTGAAGGGCAGCCATTGCGCGCAAAGTGCATGCCTTCGCTTTCGTCTCCATTGCTCAATCCCTTTTCTGACAGCAGGTCTTCGGGGGTGATCGAAACCAGCTGCGGAGTGTCTTCGTGAATGGCGCGCAAGACGCCTTGTTTGACGGCGCTGCGGGCGCAGCCCCCCCCGATCCAACCAAAAACAATCTGACCCTGCGCATCCAGTACAGCTTTGGCACCTGGTTTGGCCGCCGTGGCCCCGGCGGTGCGGATAATCGTGGCCAGCGCAAAGGCTTCTTGGCGCGTGCGCATCCCGTCAATCGCCTCGGACATATCATCATCGAGCAATTCTTTGGGCATCATAAGCGGGCGAGCTCCGTTTCTAAAGTGGCAAGCTCGGCCAGTGATCCGGCAGATTTGAATCCATCAAGATAAGGCATTGCGGCGGCCATGCCCTTGGCAATTGGCTGATAGTCTTGCCAGCTTTTCAGCGGGTTTAACCAAATGATTTTACAGCCACGCTTTTTCAGCTGCGCCAGCGCACCCGCCAGTTGATGCGCCGGGCCGGTATCGTACCCATCGGATAAGATAAGCACCACGGTGCGTCCGTTGACGAATTTTTTTGCATAATTACGGGCATAATAATCCAAACTTTCGCCGATTTTTGAGCCGCCTCCAAACCCGTCTGCCATCAGCGACATCCGCGTTAAGGCGCGAAACGCATCTTTATCGCGCATGGCTTCGCTGATCCGGATCAAACGGGTGTGAAACAAATAGGCATCGGTGGTGGGGTCGTTGCGCATCAGACCCAGTAAAAATGCAAGAAACACTTTTGCATACACCGTCATCGAGCCAGAGACATCGCAGATTGCAGATATTTTCAAGCTGCGTTCGGGGCGATTTTTTCGGGCAAGCCGGACTGGCTCGCCGCCTGTTGCAAGGCTTTGCCGGATAATTTTGCGAAAATGCAATTGAGTCCCTTTTTGCGCCGCCCGGCGGCGGCGCGAGCGGCGGTCTTTCAAGGCGGCGCCCAGTTTCTCGGCCAGTTCTTGGGCCTTTGCAAGATCGCTTGGTTGGATCAAAGCGCGTAAATCGGCGCGTTTTAAATTATTGGTTTTGCTGGCGATCAAACGCCCCAATCCATCGCTTTCTGCTTCGGTTTCGCCCGTCTCTGGGGTTTCGGGGGCGCCAGATGCCCCTTGATCGGTGCCCGCGGCGCGGCGCGAAGATGACATTTGATCTGCCCGTGGACGTTTCTGAGCGGAGATGACTTTTGGTTTAACCCGCCCAGCATTCAACCAATAGGCGGCAAAAAGATCGTCAAACCGTGCGGCATCTTCTTTGCAGCCGGTGCAGATCGCCTTTAGTGCTGAGCGGGTTTCATGGATATGCGCAGCCGAGACATGGCTGAGACCGGCCAGTGCCAAATCGGTTTCCGCCACGCCAAGGCGCAGGCCATTTTCTCGCAGATGGGCCAAAAACCCGCTCATTCTAGCGGCAGGGCCGGGATCGCGCCCAGCAAATCGGGTTACGCGGCTCATGCCGCGCGCCCGGCAAGCCGCTGTGCCACTTCACGGGTGATATGGGCTTGATCGCTTTGGGTTTTTAAAAGCGTGGTCAAGCTGGCCTGCAAAGCCGCGGGGTTCGCGGTGAGATCGGCGATACCCAACCCCATCAGCGCTGCAGCAAAATCCAGCGTTTCGGCAATGCCGGGGTTTTTTTCTAAATCTTCTGCCCGCAGTTTTTGCACAAATCCGATGATTTGTTCTGCGAGCTTGGCTTCTATATTAGGGCATCGGCTGTTTAAGATGGCCAATTCGGTTTCGCGATCTGGATAGTCAACATAGGTGTAAAGGCAACGCCTGCGCAGCGCGTCTGATAAATCGCGCGTGCCATTTGCAGTCAGAACCACAATGGGTTTACTCACCGCTTTTAATGTACCCAGCTCTGGCACGGTGATTTGAAAATCTGCCAATATCTCCAAAAGATAGGCTTCAAATTCTTCATCTGCGCGGTCGATCTCATCGATCAGCAACACCGGCGATTGGGGTTGGCGAATGGCGGCCAAAAGCGGGCGTTCGAGTAAGAACTCCTCTGAAAAAATGCGCTTTTCAACCGTGGATCCGGTTTCCCCTGCCTCGGCGCTGCTGCGGATCGCCAAAAGTTGGCGCTGATAATTCCATTCGTAAATAGCCTGTGCGGCATCCAGACCTTCATAGCATTGCAAGCGGATGAGCTTGGTTTTTTGCACCGTTGCCAACACTCGCGCCACTTCGGTTTTGCCAACGCCAGCGGCCCCTTCCAACAGGATCGGCCGCTGCAGCGAGATCGCCAGATGCAAGGCAACAGCCAAATCATCCGATGCCATATAGCCTGCCTCGGCCATCGCGGTTTGCACTGCGCTAAAGCTCATGTCTGCCATCCTCAAAAGCGGGCGGAAAAGATCCGCCCGTGCTTTGTTTAGCCATGCAAGCCTAAATCATTTGCGATCTTCCAAACCCGCCAATGATCGTGGGGCATGTGCGCCTGACGCAATCCAAAGGCGCGGAAGGCATCATGCACGGCGTTTGAAAAGGCCGGAACGCCCCCCACATTCGGGCTTTCACCGACACCTTTGGCTCCGATGGGATGATGCGGCGAGGGCGTGGTCGTATGATCGGTGGTATAATGGGGTGTTTCCCAAGCCGTAGGCAGGAAGAAATCCATTAAGGTTCCGGTTTTTACATTGCCCATCTCATCATAGGCGATTTCTTGGCCCATCGCGATCGCCAGCGCTTCGGTTAAACCGCCATGCACCTGGCCCTCAATAATCATCGGGTTGATCCGCGTGCCGCAATCATCTAGCGCATAAAATTGCCGGATTTCATGCTCGCCCGTATCCACATCTAATTCCATCACGCAGATATAGGCGCCGAATGGGTAGGTCATGTTGGGGGGATCATAGTAACTGACCGCTTCGAGGCCCGGTTCAAGCCCCGGTATCGCCTGATTATAGCTGGCAAAGGCGATGTCTTTCATGGTTTTGAAGCGCTCTGGCGCGCCCTTAACGACAAAGCGGTCTACGTCAAACTCAACGTCATCATCATGCACTTCCAGCAGATAGGCGGCAATCATCTGCGCTTTGGCGCGAATCTTACGTCCCGCCATTGCGGTGGCGGCGCCGGCCACTGGCGTTGAGCGCGAGCCATAGGTGCCAAGCCCGTAGGGGGCTGTATCGGTATCACCTTCCTCGATGGTGATCGAATCTGCTGGCAGGCCAATTTCTGTGGCCAGAATTTGGGCAAATGTTGTGGCATGGCCTTGCCCCTGACTGATCGTGCCAAGCCGTGCGATGGCAGATCCCGTGGGATGAATGCGAATTTCGCAGCTGTCAAACATGCCCAGCCCCAAAATATCGCAGTTTTTGACCGGTCCAGCTCCAACGATTTCGGTGAAATGGGTCAAGCCAATTCCCAATAATTTGCGCGTCTCGCCGCGCTGAAACGCGGCCACGCGCGCGCTTTGTTCTTTGCGCAGATCGTCGTAGTTCACAGCTTTCAACGCTTTGTCCCAAGCCGTGTGATAATCGCCGGAATCATATTCCCAGCCTAACGCTGAATTATACGGAAATTGATCCTTTTTGATAAAGTTGATCCGGCGCAATTCGGCTGCATCCATGTTCAGCTCAATGGCCAAAACCTCGACCATCCGTTCGATGAAATAAGCCGCTTCGGTGACGCGGAAGGAACAGCGATAGGCCACGCCGCCAGGGGCTTTGTTGGTGTAGACACCATCGACTGCCAGATAGGCGGTGGGGATATCGTAAGATCCTGTGCAAATATTCATGAAGCCGGCTGGAAATTTGGTGGGATCTGCGCAGGCGTCAAACCCGCCATGATCGGCTGTTGTATGGCACCAGAGCCCAGTGATCTTGCCGTCTTTGGTGGCCGANATCTTCCCTTGCATCCAATAATCGCGGGCAAAAGCGGTGGTCATCAGATTGTCCATNCGGTCTTCGATCCATTTTACCGGCTGGCCAGTGACGATGGAGGCCACAACCGAGCAGACATAGCCCGCATAAGCCCCAACTTTATTGCCAAACCCGCCTCCAATATCGGGCGAGATCACGCGAATATTATGCTCTTCAATNCCCGAAATCAGCGAGACCACGGTGCGGATCGCATGCGGCGCTTGAAACGTGCCCCAAAGCGTNAGCTTGCCATTGACCTTATCCATTGAGGCCACGCAGCCGCAGGTTTCCAAGGGGCAAGGATGGGTACGATGATAATAGATCATTTCTTCAGCCACCACATCGGCTTCGGCCAGCACCTGCTCGGTTGCGTCTTTTTCACCAGCTTCCCATGTGAAGATGTGGTTGTGATGCTTGCGNGGCCCATGGGCGCCATCGGCTGTTGGATCAAGATCTTCGCGCAAAACCACGTCTGATTTCAGCGCTTCAAACGGATCCGTCAGAACCGGCAGTTCTTCATATTCAACCTCAACGGCTTCGATTCCATCCGCGGCGGCAAAACGGTCTTTGGCGATGACAAACGCCACTTCCTGGCCTTGAAACAACACTTTGCCATCGGCCAAAACCATTTGCTTATCGCCGGCTAAAGTGGGCATCCAATGCAGGCCCAAAGGTTCAAGATCTTTGGCTGTCAGCACGGCCAACACGCCGGGCACTTTCAAAGCGGCTTCGGTGTTTATATCCACCACCCGGGCATGCGCATAGGGTGAGCGTACAAAATCNCCCGACAGCATCCCATCAAGTTTGATGTCATCGACATAATTGCCTTTGCCTTGGGTGAAGCGCGCATCTTCAACGCGCTTGCGCGAGGATCCCATGCCTTTGAGGCTTGATTTGCGCTCTTCGCGGTCTGGAGTCATATCATTCATTCTGCAGCCTCCTTCGCGGCGTTCATCTCAGCCGCAGCGGCGAGAATGGATTTGACAATATTTTGATAACCGGTGCAGCGGCACAGGTTTCCCGACATTCCAAAGCGTATGTCTTCTTCGGTTGGGGATGGNTTTTCCTCGAGCAGTTTTGCCGCACGGGTGATCATTCCCGGCGTGCAATAGCCACATTGCAAACCATGATGCTCTTTGAACGCGCTTTGCAGCGGGTGAAGCGCATCGGGGCCGCCCATACCTTCGATCGTGGTCACATCTGCACCATTGGCTTGGCCAATAAAAACCGTACAGGCTTTGACCGATTTGCCATCCATGGTGATGGTGCACGCGCCGCAATGCGATGTTTCACAACCGATATGTGGGCCCGTGATGTTCAACCGTTCGCGCAATGTATAAATCAGCAATTCGCGCGGCTCGGCGAGAAACTCTTCTTCCTGGCCGTTCACGGTTAGTTTGATATGTAGTTTATCTGTCATGTTTTATTCCTTTCAAGCCCGGGACCAAGCGCGCTGGATCGCGCGGGTCAGGATAACGCCAGCCACGTGCATTTTAAACGCAACGGGACCGCGGTTATCTTCGGTTGGGTCGATATCACCCAGCGCCGCGCTAACGGCTTGCTTGATCGCCGCGTCATCAAGTTGGGTTCCGATTAAGGCAGCACTGGCCGCTTCTGAGAAGATCGGCGTATCGCTAAGATTGGTCATTGCGATCGAGGCGCTGCTGCAGCGGCCGCCGTCTTTGGAAAGCAATACCGCCGAAGCAGCGGTGGCGTAATCACCGATTTTGCGCTTTTGCTTTTCATAGGCATATCCGGCCGCATGCGCGTCAAACGAGATTTCTGTCAAAACTTCTTCATCCTCGCGGGCCGTCATATAAGCGGCTTCGTAAAACGCGCGCGCATTTACCGCGCGCGTGCCATTGGGCCCAACCAAAGTGAATGAAGCATCAAGGCACTGCATAAGGCCGGGCATGTCATTCGCAGGATCTCCATTGGCCACGTTACCCCCGACCGTGCCCATATACCGCACTTGTGGATCTGCGATTTGAAGCGCGGCTTCTTTTAACAAGGGCGCTGCATGTGCCAAGCCTTGATCCGCAATCACTTGCGCTTGGGTGACCATCGCCCCCATTCTGACCCGCGATCCCTCAACGGAGATGTCAGACAAATTAGGGATGTCTTGTAAATCGATCAGGTGCGGAATATCCGCCATGCGCAGTTTCATCATTGGAATCAGGCTGTGGCCGCCGGCCATAACCCGCGCATCGTCGCCGTGCTCTGATAGAATGGCGATGGCATCTGTCAAAGCGCTGGGCCGATGATAGCTGAATGGTGCTGGTATCACTGCTTTTCCTCCCCTAAAAGCATTCGTTGCGAAAAGCGTCAGTGAAAGTGGTTTTTCGCACATGCTCTAATACATTAACGCCGCGGAATTTCTCACCAGTTGCGAATGATCTGCACGAATTGCGCTTCTTTGCTAAAGCCCGAGGGTTTCTTTAACACGTTTGAGATTCGACCGGCTGACGGGAACAGGCGGCAGTTTAGGGTTTTCAAACCGGCACAGACCCGAGTCTTTGAGGCGTTCAAAATGCTGCACCTTAGCGCTGTTGACCAGATAGCTGCGATGGGTTGTGAGAAAGCTGTATTGGGCTAAGCGTTTGGTGGCTTCGGTGATAGGCCAAACGCAAAAATGCCGCACGCCATCGTTTTTATACACATATGTATAATGCCCTTCAGCCCGAATAAAGGCCACGTCAGCGGGCGCGATAAACAACGTGGTGCCGTTGNTCTCGNAGGGAATCCGTTGTGCCCGCGACGCGGCGGATGACGCAGGGCCCGCAGCTGGCTTTGGGCTGGGCGCTGGCGTTGGATCCGGCGCCCCCGACGAGACGGGCGCCGCGCTTTCTGGGTTTGGGCTTGGCATTTGGGTAGGTTGTGGCACCAGAAACGTCACACCTGTCCATAAAAACGCTCCTAAAATGAGGAAGCTTGAGCAGATTACGACCAACGCCAGAACTTCGTTTGTAATGCTAGGCCCCAACTCATTAAACGCCGGAGCTTTGACAAAGCGGGTGCCCCAGATGGCCACGAAATGAACCGCAAAAACCGCCAAACCGAAACAAACCGTTCCCAGTAATATATTACGGTTTGAGCGCTGCTCATAGGCGATCCAGATCGCTGCAACGCACAGGCTTATCGCGGATAAAAATGCCAATGAGATACCTTGAACCGTATAAATGGGGCGGCATAATTGCAGACCGGCCATGCCCAGATAATGCATGGTTAAAATGCCAAACCCGACAAGGCTGCCGGACAGAAAAAGAATTTTTGGGCGGCGCTCGAAAAAATGCAAAAGCCCCAAAGCAACGCCCACTATCAAAATTGCCAAAAGCGCAGATGCCAGCGTGATTGCGGCATCATAGTAAAATAAAACCGGCATTTGCAGGCCCAACATGGCCACAAAATGCATCGACCAAATTCCGCCTCCCAAAGCCACGGAGGCAAGCGATACCGCAATTTTACGCTGCGAAAAAGACTTTTGGGACAGGTCTTTGGTAAGCGTTAGGCCGGTGAAACCCGCAACCAAAGCGATCAGAAAAGACACGACGACAAGGCCGCTATTATGGCTAAACTCTAACGTTGTCATGCTTCACACATGCATTTACCAACGCAAAAAGCAATCTTGAAGGCGTTTATGGCGGCCAACTTCTGCGAGTTTGCCGATAAATTCTCAACCCATTTGGCCAAATCTGCAGCGCTAATTCATGGTGCAGGCGTAAAAGGCAAGGCCGCTTTTTGTGGGTTCAAACCGGGTATCGTTTTGAACGCTGCCGGATCAGGGCTTGTCAGATTTTGGGCAAGCCCCTAGGGTTTTGCGCAAATTCCTTTGCAGAGAGATTGTTGATGCCCACCCTGTCTGATGTTGTTGACCTGAGCGCCTATCCTTTGCACGATCATGCTTTGCTTGAACGCTGCCGGGCTGCTTTTGATCGCGAGGGGGTGCTAACCTTGAAAGGCTTTTTGCGCCCCGAAGCGGTCATAGATTTGGTGAAAGAAGCGCAGCGGGAACGCAAGCATGCATTTTTCACCGCATCAACGCATAATGTTTACTTAACGCCCAAAGATCCTAGCCTGCCTGAAGATCATATTTTTAACCGTCAAGTTAGCTCGTCAAAAGGCTGCATCACCACGGATCAAGTGCCCGCAGGGTCTGGCCTGCATAGCCTTTATAATTCGCACGTGTTTCGCGGCTTTATCGCCCAATTGGTGGGAGAGCAGGCGCTGTTTGAATATGCCGATCCGCTATCTTCGATCAACGTGCATTACGCGGGCGAAGGCCAAGAATTGAATTGGCATTTCGACAATTCGGAATTTGCCATCACTTTGCTGTTGCAGGCCCCTTTGGCAGGCGGTGATTTTGAGTATCTGCGCGATCTGCGCGATGCAGAAAATGACGATATGAATTTTTCTGGCGTGCAAGCGGTTGTTGAGGGCAAGCGCCAACCCGAGGCGCTTTTGGTTGAGCCTGGCACTTTGGTGCTGTTTCGTGGACGCAATGCGATGCACCGGGTTACTCCAACGCAAGGCGCGCGGGATCGCATTCTGGTGGTTTTGGCATATAATTCCAAGCCGGGTATCGCNCTGTCGGAGGCCGCACGGATGACGTTTTTCGGCCGTCTAGGCTAGGGTGTGGTGCCGTTTTAAGCTTTGCCATATTGCAGGCGGCCAACGCCATATGGAAAGGCGATTGTTTTTTATCATGTTTCACATATAAGCGGCGCATCGTTTGATCTGCAGCATCTATGTTGCAAAAAAGGGCCATGCTCTCCATATCTTCTGGGACACTGGCGCAGGGAATGGGCAGAAACCATATGGCTTCGAAACTTTTTTCGGAAAAAGACAAATCAAATATTGCTTGGTTTTGGCGCCGATATCTTAAAAGAAAAACCCCATGGTTGGGCTTGATATTGGCGTTGGTACTTTTGGAGGGCTTCGTGCTGCAAAAGTTTTTGGCCATCACCGAAACGGGATTACGNGTNATTTTTGAGCAGGGCGACATCATAGATCTGCTGTGGATTTGCNTGATGGTGTTTTTGATTTTTACGGTTCGCGCCTTGGTTTCTTTTGTGGTGCCCACTTTATCCGTGCGTCTGGCCAGTGGCGCTGTTTTAGAGCTGCGTTCGGATCTGATCCGCCATGTTCTTTATATGGATCAAAGGTTTTTTGATCGCACCAATTCTTCGGATCTTATTCTTCGCTTTGTCAATCAAGTGGAAGCGTTGAGTCAATTCGTTGGCCGCACCACGGTGGAAGCTGTGCGCGATGTGGCCACGATTGTAATCATTTCAGGGTATTTAATTTATAAATCGGCGCTGCTTTTTGGCGTTGCGCTGCTTCTTTTGCCGATCATTTTTTTGCTGATGCGGATGGTGTCTGAAACCATCAAACGCATTCAGGCGCAATCTGAGCAGGCGCTGGGCAGTTACATGAATACAATTGAAGAAATGTCTGGGGGCATGCGCACGATTAAAATGACCGGACAAGAGGCGGCTGAGGTCGATCGAATGATTTCTGAATCGGGCAATATCAAAAAATTAGCGGTCAACCTTCATATGGCGCAGGCGCTTGTTTTGCCTTCGATCGATTTATCTTCAGCGGTAGTATATATGGTTGTGATTGGCGGTGGTGGATATCTCGCGCTTTCAGAGGCCTCGGCCTTAGACGGGGCGTCGATTATCGCTTTTCTGTTGGGTTTGGTGATCGTTTTTGATCCCGCCCGGCGCCTGTCGCAATTTTTCACAAAATTGCAAACCAGTTTGATCTTGCTTGCCTCGGTGCGCGGGGTGTTGCAAACGCAGCCCGATGTTTCAGATGAAGGCAATGTCTCAAAGTTTACCGATACGCGCATCGATATCACCCTGCATGATATCGGGTTTTCCTATGAGGCTGATCAAACATTATTCGATGGTATCAGCCTGCAGTTTAAAGCGGGGCAAAAAACCGCCATTGTCGGCTCGACCGGTTCGGGAAAAACCACGCTGCTTAGTTTGATGGCGCGGCTTTATGATTTAAATAGCGGTGCGGTTCTGTTTAATGGACAGGACATTAAAAAGTTCACGTTAAAATCGGTGCGCGAGAAATTTTCAATCGTGGCGCAGGATGTGGTTATTTTTAACAAAAGCATCGCAGAAAACATCCAATATGCAGATCCTAAAGCCAGCGCAGAGGCGGTGCGTGCGGCGGCAAAACTGGCGCGTATTGATGATTTGATGATCGAACGCGGGGATCAGCCTGTGGGTCCAAAAGGCAGCCTGCTTTCGGGTGGTCAAAAGCAGCGGATCGCGATCGCGCGGGCCTTTTTAAAACCGGCGCCGATCCTGCTTTTGGATGAGGCAACATCGGCGCTTGATGCGCTGACAGAACAAAAAGTTAATGCCAGTTTCAAGGATCTTCAGGCCGGTAAAACCACCATCGTTGTGGCACATAAATTTTCGAGTGTGGTTGATGCAGATCATATTTATGTGCTTGAGGCCGGCAAATTGGTTGAACAAGGCACTCATGCCGATCTGATGGCCAAAGCCGGGCTATATGCCAGCATGTTTTCTGCACAGGATGATATTTTAATATCTGGATGATGGTGTTTGCGCGCCTTTAAAACCCTGGTTGAGGCGGTCAATATTTTGCGCAGATCTTCGTAAAAGGCTTTGAAACCTTTCGCCAAATGCCGTGAAATGGGCCAATAGGCTTGATTAATCTCACGCGACGCGCCAACACTGTTGTGTATCGTATTGGGGGCCGGCATGCTCAAACCTATCTTGATTATGTTCAATCTGTTTCTTTGGGCGTCTTCGGCGCAGGCGTTTCATCTGTGCACGGATATCCGGGCTGTGGTGGTGCGTGGAGCTGAAATGCTGTTAGAAGGTCAAGAAGAGGTGGCAATTGACGGGATGATTGCGGCCCAAATGCAGGCACATGGGCACATGCATACGCCCGCTTTGCGCGGCGCTATGCTGCGTCAGTCACTCAAATTGAGCCGAAAAATTGCCAATAGCGATTTAAGGCAAGTGACGGCTGTGAATTATTTTGGTGATCAGTTTCATACGGATTGTACCCGCAATAAAATCTGGTCGGGCATCGGACATTAGCGTTTAGAGTAACCGTTTCCTAAAATTATTCTGCTGTTGGTTTCAAGGTTGGTAAAGCCATTAAATGCAGCGCGCTGCGAGGCGAGAAAATGAGTTTAAGGCTTGTAAACCCAGAAAAAATCACTCAACTTCCGTGACACCGCGCCCAAATTGGGTTTTTCAGAAACAGGATGTCTTATGGGAATAAAATTCCGCCTACCTTTGGTATGGAATGTCTATTTTTCGTTTTTTATCTATGCGTTCAGTCTGGGGGCTATTTTCCCGCGGCTTGGGGATTTGCAATTGCAAATGGGCATTGGGCCTGCGGCGCTGGGGCTGTCGGTTACCGGTGCCGCGCTGGGGGTGCAAGTCTCATTATTGATGGCCAGTTCAGTCTTGTCGCGGTTGGGATTTCGAAAAGTAATGTTCTTTGGCATGCTGTTGATGGGTATTGGTGAAGCTTTGGCCGGTTTGGCCACCAGCCCTTATGTTTTCTTTGGATGGTTTTTTCTGGCGGGTTTGGCGATTGGCGTTGTGGAGGTTGCGGTGAATGTCGAAGCCGACCGGGTTGAGGCGCTNGCGGGTCGGCGGATTATGAACCGGTCGCATGCTTTTTGGAGTTTAGGGTTTTTCGCCACGGGTTTGCTGGGCGCGTTCGTGGCGCAGTTGGGCGTGCCTGCAGGCCTGCATTTAAGCTTGACCGGGCTTGTTTCGGTTGCGTTAACGCTGTTATTTTTGGCAAGGTATCAGCCAGCGCCAATCCGCGGCGCCGATCATGATGGCCCGCCAAAATTGGCCCGTCCAACCCGTGGGATCATGNTTTTGGTTGCCTTTACATTATCTGCCATGCTGCTCGAAGGGGCTTTGATTGATTGGTCGGTGATTTATATGCGCGATGTTTTTGAGGAAAGCGCTTTTGTAAATGGATTGGCGCTGACATTAGGAGCTTTGGGGCAATTTATCATTCGGTTTTTTGCTGATCCCGTTGTGGATCGCCATGGCGCTGAGCGGGTGGCGCGGGTNTCTTTGATNGCGCTGGCTTTGGGCGCTGGCGTGGTGTCGTTTACGCCCAATTCCACTTTGGCCCTGATTGGGTTTGTATTTTTGGGTGCGGGAACTGCAGTTATTTTCCCTTTGGCGATCTCGGCGGCGGCGCAAAGAGGCGATCGCTCATCCCCAGAAAATGTAGCNGCTTTGGCGCAATTCTCGTTTGTAACGTTTCTTTTGGCGCCGCCTTTATTGGGTTTTGTGGCAGAAAATTTTGGCATTCGCTATTCCTTTGGTTTGGCGCTGCCTTTGATCTTGGGCAGTTGGCTAACCGTGGGTGCGCTGAGCCATGCGGGCGGAAGGCATAAAATCTGCGTTGATCCGCTTGGCCCGTCATCTCTTGTCGCAAATGAAGCTGCAGCAAGGGGTCTTGGTCGGTTAGAGCAAGGCTAGAGATATGAAGAGGAAGCCCCGTTATGTCCCAAGCGCTGGTGTCAGATCAGGCCAGGTTAAGCATTCTATGCGTGATGGGTGCGTCTTTGGCGTTTTCCTTAAACGATATTACGGTAAAATATTTTACCGATAGCTTACCGCTTCATGAAGTTATTTTATTCCGCTCGCTTTTTGGAATGGCATTCATTTTGTTCCTTTTCGGGCGAGGGGTGCCCTTAAAAACCATGTTTTCAACCCGCCGCCTGTCGCGCCATATTTTGCGCGGGCTAAGCGTGGTGGTGGCAAATTTTGCTTTTTTTGCAGGCTTGGCTGCCTTGCCACTGGCGGAGGCCTCGGCGATTTTCTTTATCGCGCCGCTGTTAATAACGGGATTTTCGGCATTTTTCTTGGGGGAATATGTAGGTGTCTGGCGCTGGACGGCGCTTTTGGTCGGCTTGCTCGGCGTTTTGATCATCGTAAAGCCCGGCAGTGCAGCGTTTCAATGGGCGGTGATTTTGCCGCTTTTATCCGCGATTGCCTATGCCACCTTGCACACGATCACCCGTTCGATGGGGCTCGCGGAATCGCCCATCACCATGTCGCTTTATATCCAATTGGTCTTTATTGTCGTGTGCCTTGGGATGGGTTTGATGTTTGGAGATGGAAGATTTGCCGGGTTGGGCCATCCTTCGGCTGAGTTTATATTGCGCGCATGGGCATGGCCCAGCGGCAGAGATGTTCTTTTATTCGTAGCTGCGGGGTTTTTCAGCGCGTCTGGTGGCTATCTTATCAGCCAAGCCTATCGCAGCAGTAGCGCTGGTTTGGTGGCCCCTTTTGAATATTCTACGGTCATTTTGGCCGTTTTATGGGGTTATATATTTTGGCAGGAAGTGCCGGGCTTAAGTTCGGCCTTTGGAATCTTTTTAATCATTGCCTCCGGGGTTTTTGTAGCGATACGTGAGTTTAAACGACAAGTGCCGCCTGCCTCGCAAAAGCTATCGGCGCGCCGCTGAGCCGGGCAGTGGCTGCGCTGAAATTAGGGTGCGTTTAGCGCGTTTTCAGCCCGTTTTCCCGCGCTACAAAATCTACCAAATGGGGCACGTAATCCTCTGGGCCATCGCCACCCATGGCCATGGCGCGCGCAAAACTACTTTTCGCGGCATTTCCAATTGGATTTGCAATGCTTGCCTCATTGGCCATGCTTTCAAGATAGCGCAGATCTTTGAGCGCGTTGGTCATGGTGAATTTATGGGCCTCACGATTGCCATCCAGCGCGTAACCCATAAAGGTTTGATAAAACCCACAATCCATCCGGCTACCGCGGATCACGCTGTCAAAGCGCTTGGCATCAATTCCCATTTTAGCCCCTAAGGCCAGCGCTTCGGAATACATGGCGGCATAGCCCAGCGATAGAAAATTATTTAGCAATTTCATACGGTGGCCATCGCCAACCGCGCCGATATGCACGAGCGTTGCAGCCCAGCTTTCGATCACTGGTTTGATCCGCGCAAAAACCGGCTGATCGGCGCCCACCATCGCAGATAGCGCGCCCTCTTCTGCTTGCACCGGCGTGCCCCCTAACGGGGCATCCACCATATGAATGCGCTTTGATTTCAAATTTTCTGCTAGTTTTAGGGTGGAGGTGGGGTCGGATGTTGAGCAATCGATGATAACGGCGTTTTCTGACAGATTAGGGGTGAGTTCCGCGATAATCTGTTCGACCTGAGGCGAACCTGGGGCACAGATGAATACCAGCGTTGAGCCTTTGGCCAGCGCTTCTAGGCTGCCGGCTTCTTGCGCGCCCAGCGACAGCAGATTTTCAACCGGCACGCGGTTTTTATGCGCGATTACGGTCACAGGATATCCCGCGCGTAAAATATTTTTGGCCATGCCATGGCCCATCAGGCCCACGCCGATAAATCCAATTTTTTCGTTTTGCTGCATGCCAACCTCTTTTCTGAAATTTTATGTGTGCATTAATCGTTAAATCAGGTTGCATCGCAAGGGCTTCTTACGCCTAAAGGCGATTGCCTTTGCCCCTGTTGATGGGGTTTACGGACAGCATACCCCTTAAGTGTTGTGACTCGCCAAAAAAAAGAGACGCTATTTCTAGCGTCTCGAGATACCGAATAATCTGGGAGGATATATTTTCGGTTTTTACGATCTGGGAGGAGGTAGACCGTACCTTATTGCTACCATATTTTTCTGCACCGCAGAAATATTTATTTTGAATTGCTGCTATGCAGAAAAGTCATAGCTCATACATAATCATCCGTGGTTTTGTGCAGATAGGGGAAGGAATGCGTGAATTTTATGCAGCGAAAACTTTTATCTGGGTATGTGCGAATTTAGCGCGCAAGCCTTCGGGCGGATCTGCTGCGCAGATCCTGGCTGGGGTACAGAATCGCGCCCTATTTTCGGACGCACCATAATGGCCCAGCCCCCCACTTTTTAGGTGATGAGGTATAAAGAATTGAGCGGGTGCTTGATATTAATTTTCTGCACCTCAGAAAACCCTGCCTCGGCGCAGAGGTTGCGCAACACAGAATCGGATAGACCCACCGTTCCCATACCTTCTCCGCCCTGCCACATTGAGGTGGTCATACAAAAATGTAGACTGATGCCCAATTTAAACACGCCATACGGGCCTGAATTATCAACCGGATCTTCTGTGGCTTCGATATCCATCAGCAAAAACATCCCATCCTGGGCCATAGAATGTTTCAGGGTTCTTAAGCCAAGCGCCGGGTTTGGCAGATCGTGAATTAAATCAAACGTGGCGACAATATCATATTGGCCCGGGCTGCCTTCATCCATATTCCAATGTTTAAATGTGATATTACGGTCAACGCCAGCCTCTTTTGCGTTGACGCCGGCCTGTTCTATATTTGGCAAGAATGCATCATAGCCAATAAATTCTGACTCGGGAAATAGCTTCGCCAACTCAATCGTGGACCTGCCCGTACCGCAGCCAAAATCGGCAAATCTGGCGCCTTTTTTTAAGCGCTGCGTCAACGCTGGGATATGGGGCAACCAATCTTTTACCAAGAAATTACGATAGCGCGCGCAGCCCGTGTGATCCAGCGCCTGCCAAAGCGCTGGCGGATAATCTTCAAACCCGACGCCGCCACCAGATTTGAAGGCCTCGCGCAGCTTTTCATAGGGCAATAACGCGCTGTTCAGCAATTTAAAGGCACCATATTGGGCAAAGCGGCCGCCGTCTTCCACCAATAGCTGTGCTTGATCTGGGCTTAGCCAGGCTTCGCGCGTGGCTTTATCAAACATCACATAGCCGCTGAGCACGATCCCGTGCAGCCATTCGCGAACATAACGTTCGTTTAATTGCAGGCGCGCTGCCAGTTGCGCTGAGGTAGAGCGCCCGTGTGTGTGCAAATCTTTAAAAAGCCCCAGTTCAATGCCAAGACTGCACAGCCGCACTGAGACGGCCCCCGCCATATCCCTTCCGGCTTGTTCCAACAGGGCTTTGGGTTTTGTATCGCTCATCAGCTTGTTTCCTCGGGTTTTGCGGGTCTGCTCTGGCCAAAGGCATGGGGAGGGGTTGGGCCGCCGACGCGCCGTTACATCTGCCCTGCCATATTATCAATTTTGGGTATTGTGTTAAGAATATATTTGCAAAATTCCGCAGCGTTTTTTGCGCAGTTTTAGAGGTGAAGCTCTTCTAGATAGGGTGGGTTACATCCCGCGCGTTCGCAGTTCAGCGCTGCCGCTGTTGCGGCGACTTCTAACAGGCTTTGCAA
>JGI26253J51717_1000081_pt1 | contig 34385 bp, 41 predicted proteins | sample SaaInlV_100m_DNA_6_FD_51717 | JGI IMG/M metagenome (IMG submission 51717)
AAGAGCCGATGGAGGGACTCGAACCCACGACCTGCTGATTACAAATCAGCTGCTCTAGCCAGCTGAGCTACATCGGCTTTTCCAAATTAATGGATCGCAAATGTATTGATTTATTTTTTTTGAATCAAAAGAAAATACTGAATTTTTAAAAAAAAATAAATAGACTACTTTTTTCTTTCTCTAGGATGATTTTTCTTATAGTCATTTATGATTGTTGGTAGTTTAATTTTAGTATAAATTTGAGTTGACGCAAGGCTAGAGTGTCCCATTATTTCTTTAATACTATTTATATCAGCACCATTATTTAACATATGAGTTGCAAAGGAATGTCTTAAAACATGTGGACTTGTTTTTACTTTTGTAGAAACTTTTGAAAAATATTTTTTCACTACTCTATATACTAGTGAAGGCCCAATAGACTTTCCTTTATTTGTTATAAAAAGATTTGAACTAGTGGAATCAATTTTCTTTCTAAAATTTAAATAATCTTTTATTCTTTTATTTAAACCACTTAGGACCGGAACTAATCGTTCTTTATTTCTTTTTCCTAAAACTTTTATTAAATCTTCATTTAAAAAAACATTATTTAATTTAATATTTATTAGCTCGTCTCTTCTAATTCCTGTAGAATAAAGAGTGTCTACAATTAGTAAATTTCTTTTCCCCTCAAAATCCTTACTAAATACATCAACAACTTTAAAAACTTCGTCTTCAGAAAATGGAATTATTAACTTTTTTTGGACTTTTAATCTTTTATGATTTTTTAGTGGTGAAACTTTGTTTACTTGAGTTTTTAATAAAAAATCATAATACTTACTTAATGATGATATTTTACGATTAATAGTTAAAGGAGAAAGATTTTTTTCAGATAAATTAATTATCCAATTTCTTATAGTTGGGTAGGCTACTATTGAAATGTCCTTTATTTCATACTGATCTAAGCAAAACAATTTAAATGTTTCAAGATCATTTTTATAAGCTACAATAGTATTTTTAGAGAAGTTTTTCTCTTTGGATAAATAATCAAAAAAGTTTGGTAAATACATCTGACCTACTTAACGTAAAGGTAGGTAATTAAAGTAAAAAATTGGAAAGATTAAATATTTTCAAGATCTCTTAAGCCCTGAACATAAGAAGCTTTTTTGATCTTGTCTCTATTTCTCACCGAAGGTTTGATAAAAGCCTGTCTAGATCTTAAACTTTTCATAGCTCCTGTTCTATCGAATTTACGTTTAAATCTCTTTAAAGCTCTGTCGATGTTCTCACCTTCTTTTACTGGTATAATTAACATATATCTTTTTAATAGGCAGCAAATATAAAAACATTTTTTATTTACTGGGAAATTATTTTAAAATATTTCTTGAGATTACTAGTTTTTGTATTTCTGTAGTCCCTTCGCCGATGGTACAAAGTTTTGAATCTCTATAAAATTTTTCAGCCGGAAATTCTTTAATATAGCCATATCCACCATGAATTTGTACAGACTCATTGGCCACTCTAACACAAACTTCAGATGCATACATTTTACACATAGCACTTAGTTTTGTCATAGGTCTATTACTGTTTTTTTCAAACGAAGCTTTGTGAATTAATAATTCAGAGGCTTCAATTTCTGTAGCCATTTCAGCTAATTTGAATGAAATTCCCTGAAAAGAGCTAATTGGTTTTCCAAATTGAACGCGCTCTTTAGAATACTTTAAGGCTGCATTAAAAGCACCTTTAGCAATTCCAAGAGAAAGTGCCGCAATAGAAATCCTTCCACCATCTAATATTTTCATGGATTGAATAAAACCTTCTCCAACCTCTCCTAATCTGTTTTCATCACTTACAATACAATTATCAAAAATCATTTCGGCAGTTTCAGAAGCTCTCATGCCTAGCTTATTTTCTTTTTTACCAGAACCAAATCCTTTTGTTCCTCTTTCAATTACGAAAGCTGTAGCATTTCTTTTATGTCCTTTTTCTCCGGTTCTAAAAATTGCAACTGCAATGTCACCAGAAATTCCATGTGTTATAAAATTTTTAGTACCATTTAACACCCAATTTTCTCCATCTTTCACTGCGGTTGAAGACATCCCGCTAGCATCAGAACCTGAATTGTTTTCAGTTAAACCCCATGCTCCAAGATGATCACCAGAAGCTAACTTAGGAATCCACTTATTTTTTTGACTATCGGTTCCAAAAAGAAGAATGTGATTTGTACATAGTGAATTGTGAGCAGCAACAGACAATCCAATTGATGGATCAACTTTTGATATTTCTTCAATAATAGAAACATACTCATGATAACCTAGTCCAGAACCTCCAAGCGACTCAGGGACTAAAACACCCATAAAGCCAAACTCTCCAGCCTGTTTTAACAATTCTTTTGGGAAGTATTGTGACTCATCCCAGTCCATTACGTTAGGTTTTATAAATTTTTCTGCAAAAGATTTAGCNGATTCTGCAACTAAACTAATATTTGGGCCTAAATTAAAATCCATAAAATAATTAAAATATTTACAATGATGTTAATGACAATATTAATGCCAAAATTAAACTAAATTATATTTATAAATAAATAAATTTTACTGTTTAATAGCCTTCAAATATTTATTAAGTTGTTCTTTAACAACAGGAAATAAAAAGTACAATCCAATCATGTTTGGAAATACCATAGCAAAAATCATAGCATCAGAAAATGCCCAAATAGAATTCATACTTGCAGCTGCTCCAATAACAATAAATAAACAGAATAATAATTTATATGTTAAATCAGCTGCTTTTCCTCGTCCAAATAAAAATTTCCAAGACTGTAAACCATAATATGACCAAGAAATCATAGTTGACACGGCAAATAAGACTACTGCAATTGTCAAGAACACATCAGAAAATGGAATGTACTCGGCAAAGGCTTGAGATGTTATTCCAGCTCCTTCAAATGGAACACCATCAATCATTACAGTTCCTAAACCATCTCCGCCATACTCAAAGTATCCACCAAAATTAAATATTATTATAACAAGAGCAGTCATTGTACAAATAACTACAGTATCAATAAAAGGCTCTAAAAGTGCTACCAATCCTTCACTAGCTGAATACTTTGTTTTAACAGCAGAGTGTGCAATTGAAGCAGAACCTGCTCCTGCCTCATTTGAAAATGCAGCTCTTTTAAAACCAACCATAAGAACTCCAATAACTCCACCTACTCCCATAGCAGTAGGATTAAAAGCCTCAGAAATAATCAAACTAATTGCATCATCAACAAAAGTGAAATTTGATAATATAATGTATAAACAAGCAAATAAATAAAGAAGTGCCATAAACGGAACTACTTTTTCAGTAACTGAGGCAATTCTTTTAATACCACCTATTATAATCACACCAACCACAATTGCTAAAATCAGTCCTATAACAGCTCCAGCACTTGTGCTTTCAAAACCTAATAACTGTTTAACCACAATAGTTGCCTGGTTAGACTGAGCAGCATTTCCACCACCAAAAGAACCTCCAATACAACATATTGCAAAAACAACAGCCGCNATTTTACCTAAATTTTCAAAACCTTTTTCCTTTAGACCTTTTGACAAATAATACATTGGTCCTCCGTACACAGTTCCATCCTCTCCAACATCTCTATACTGAACACCTAAAGTACATTCAACAAATTTTGTTGACATTCCCAGTAAACCACATATAATCATCCAAAAAGTTGCNCCTGGACCACCAAGCGCGATAGCTAAAGCTACTCCAGCGATATTTCCATTTCCAACAGTTCCAGAAACTGCTGTTGCTAAAGCTTGAAAATGAGATACTTCGCCATCACCAGATTCATCTGATTCACTTTTATCATGGTCATCATATTTACCTCTAACAACATTAATAGCAGTAAAAAAATACTTGATATTTGGAAATCCGAAATATATAGTAAAAAACATTGCACTACCTACTAGTAATAATATTACAAAAGGATATCCTCCTACTTGAAAAAATACAACTTCACTAAAAAAATCAGAAATTGGAGCAAATGCTTCATCTATTTTTTGATCAAGACCTTTTTCTTGTGAAAAAGAAAGTGATGAGGACAAGACTAATAAAAGAGATAGAAATATTTTTTTCATTTATTTAAATTAAGTGTGAGAATAATTAACAAGATGCAAATAATAAATAATAATTCAAATGTTTTTTCTTACAAATCAAAAACAGAAGATCTTTTANTAGAAATTAAATCTTTGATTCTTAGCCAAAAAGCAAGAATTAAATAGAAAAAAAACCCAAAACCTAAAGAAAAAAAACTACTATAAATAAAGAATATTCTGACATTTTTTTTCTTCATTCCTAGCCAATCTGCTAATCTTGAGCAAACAGAATAACCATGTCTTTCAAAAAAATACCTTAAACGCATCATCATTTTGAAATTTCACCTTTCCAATTTGTAATTCCACCTATAAGATTATATACATTGGCAAATCCTAATTGACCCATTATCTGACAGGCTTGTGCACTTCTAGCACCTGATTTACAATATAGGTAATAGCTATTTTCTTTGTTGTATGATTGAATTTTGGACATAAATGTATTTGCATCGTATATGTTTAAATTAGTAGCATTAGCAATATAACCTTCACTAAATTCTTCTGGTGTTCTTACATCAAGAATAGTATTATTAGTCTCAACTGCTTTGTTTGCCCATTTTTTTTGATCTAAATCCATAATTATGTTTTATAAAAAATAAAATTATTAAAATATTTGTTGTTATGTATAATTTTCGTTTATATATTTGAATAATGTTTAAAAAATTATCACATACTAATTGGTGGCGTTTACTTAATTTCAATTAAGTCGAGATAATCTTTTAGTTTGTTCAAATATAAAAAGGCTTGTTTATCGACAAGCCTTTTTTAATTAAAAACATATATAGTGTATAAAATAAAAACTTTTAGAAAAAAAATATTAGCTGATACAATGACACCAGTTAGTATATATCAAAAAATTAGAGACAAATTTTCTAATTCAATACTTTTAGAAAGTAGTGATTATGGAGCTAATGACAACAGTTATGCATATGTGTGTTTTAACCCAATTTCGACATTTAAAGTTAAAGGAGATCAAATAAATCAAACATTTCCTGATAAAAAAAGTCAAAAAAAAGAAATTAATAAAAAAGTTAACGTTGTTTCAGAACTAAACTTGTTTTGTAAAAAATTTAAAACTTCAAAGTCAAACTCAAAATTTTTCGAAAGCGGAATAATTGGCTACATGAACTATGATGCAGTAAAACATTTTGAAAAAATTTCATTAGAATCTAAAAAAAATGACATTGAAATTCCCGATATTTTTTATGCATTTTATTCAAATATTATTATAATTAACGTTTTCAATAACGAAGCCGTAATGCTGCACCACAGCTATGATAAAAAAAATAATTTAGACGAAATTGAAGAATATATAAAATCTAATAAATTATCAAAATATCCTTTTTCAAAATCTGGAAAAATAAAATCAAATTTAAAAGATGATGAGTATTTAGATCTAGTTAAAAAAGGAATAAAACATTGTGAAAGAGGAGATGTATTTCAAATAGTATTATCAAGAAGGTTTAAACAAAAATTTGAAGGAGATGAGTTTAATTTATATAGAGCTTTAAGATCAGTAAACCCCTCCCCTTATTTATTTTATTTTGATTACGGTAGTTATAAAATATTTGGAAGTTCACCTGAGGCTCAACTTGTTGTTGAGAATAATAAGGCAGAAATTCATCCAATAGCCGGAACTTTTATAAGAACAGGAAATGATAAAAAAGATTCGATTGAAGCTAAAAAATTAGCTATTGATAAAAAAGAAAATAGCGAACATATGATGCTTGTGGATTTAGCAAGAAATGATTTGAGCAGAAACGGGAATAACGTAACTGTTGAAAAAGATAGAGAAATACAATTTTACTCACACGTTATTCATTTAGTTTCAAAGGTGACTGCTACTAAAAAAAATAATTCTTCTACGCTTCAAATTGCTGCCGACACATTTCCGGCAGGAACATTGTCAGGAGCTCCAAAACATAGAGCCATGCAATTAATTTCTGAATATGAAAATTGTAACAGATCATTTTATGGGGGAGCACTTGGGTTTATGGATTTTGAAGGCAATTTTAATCATGCCATAATTATAAGATCATTTTTAAGTAAAAATCATGAACTCATTTTTCAAGCTGGAGCAGGTATTGTTTCAAAATCTAATCCAAAAAATGAATTACAAGAAATTAACAATAAACTAGGGGCCTTGAACAAAGCTTTAGAACTAGCTGAAAAAATCTAAATATGAAATTAATAGTTATAGATAATTACGATTCTTTCACCTACAATCTAGTTCATTATTTTGAGGAACTAAATTGTGAAGTTACTGTTAAAAGAAATGACGAAGTAACTTTGAAAGAAATTGAGAAATATGATTGCATAGTACTATCTCCAGGACCAGGCATTCCAAACGAAGCTGGAGAATTGAAAAATATTATTAATCATTTTGGAAAATCTAAAAAAATTCTTGGGGTATGCTTAGGTCATCAAGCAATTGCAGAGGTTTATGGTGCAAAACTTAAAAATCTTGATGAAGTCTTTCATGGTGTCGCTAGTAAAATCGATATTATAAAGAATGATTATATTTTCAATAAGCTATCAAATCCTCTTAATGTTGGAAGATATCATTCCTGGGTTGTAGAGGAACCAATACCAGATTGTCTTGAGATTTTAGCTTATGATGAAAACAAACAAATAATGGCTTTAAAACATAAGAATTATGATATTAGAGGGGTCCAATTTCATCCAGAATCAATATTAACTGAGGAAGGAAAAGCACTTCTGAACAATTGGTTAAAAATTAATTAATGAAAGATATAATTAACAAACTAAGCTCACACAATACTTTATCCAAAAATGAAGCAAAAAAAGTATTATTAAATATTTCAAAAGGAAAATATAATAATAGTCAAATTAGTTCGTTTTTGACAATTTTTATGATGAGAAATATTACTTTAGAGGAACTTCAAGGTTTTAAAGAAGCATTACTAGAACTGTGTGTTAAGATTGATTTATCTGATTATAATGCGATTGATTTATGCGGAACAGGAGGAGATAATAAAGACACATTTAATATCTCTACTTTATCAGCATTTGTAACTGCTGGAGCAAANGTAAATGTTTCAAAGCATGGTAATTATGGAGTTTCTTCATCATGTGGATCGAGTAACGTATTAGAATTTTTAGGAATAAAGTTTTCAAANAATAAAGATTTTTTAAAAAAATCAATTGAAAAAAGCGGAATATGTATTTTGCACGCTCCTCTTTTTCACCCAGCTATGAAAAACGTTGCTCCAATAAGAAAAGAACTAGGATTAAAAACTTTTTTTAACATTTTGGGACCATTAGTAAATCCATCCTTTCCTGAAAATCAAATAGTAGGTGTATTTAACTTAGAGTTGGCTAGACTTTACTCTTACTTATTTCAAAAGACAAATAAAAATTATGCAATAATTCATTCTTTGGATGGATATGATGAAATATCACTCACTGGAGATGTTAAAATAATTACCAGAAATGAAGAAAACATATTTTCTCCTCAAGATTTTAGTTTACAAAAATTAAATCCAAAATTTATTAATGGAGGAAAAACAATCAAAGAATCTGCAAAAATATTCATGAATATTTTACAAAATAAAGGAAGTAACTCTCAGAATCAAGTTGTTTTTGCAAACTCAGGATTAGCTATTTCTACCGCATTAAATATTTCAATTAAAGAAGGTATAGAAAAAGCTAAAGAATCTTTAAAAACAAATAAAGCATTTGAGGCATTTAATAAACTTAAAAACTTAAGTGAATAATGACTATTCTAGAAAAAATAATTGAAACCAAAAAAATTGAGTTAGAAATTGTAAAAAAAACAATTTCAATGGAAGATTTAAAAAAACTGCCAAATTTCCAAAGAAAATCAATTTCTTTGGTAAATAGATTAAAAAACAGTTCTCACGGTATTATTGCAGAACATAAGAGAAAGTCACCATCAAAATCTATTATAAATGAATCTCTAAAGATTGATCAAATAATTCAAGGATATAATCAAGCAGATGTTTGTGGTATTTCTGTCTTAACAGATAAAGAATATTTTGGAGGAAGTTTAAGTGACTTGAGAAATACTAGAAAATTAACAAACATTCCAATCTTAAGAAAAGAATTTATTATTGACAAATATCAACTAATTGAGGCAAAAGCAAATGGCGCAGATGTAATACTATTAATTGCTGCATGTCTTGGAAAGAACCAAATAAGTGACCTTAGTGCATTTGCAAAAGAAATTGATCTTGAGGTATTAATTGAAATACATAATGAAAATGAATTACAAAAATGTTTGATAGACACTATTGACATTATTGGAGTTAATAATAGAAATTTAAAAACCTTTGAAGTTGACATTAAAACAAGTATTAGGTTATCCAATATGATCCCTGAAAAGTTTTTAAAAATATCAGAAAGCGGAATTTCAAATTTTGATGAAATTAAAAAACTTAGAAACCATGGGTTTAAAGGATTTTTAATAGGTGAGTTATTTATGAGAAATAATGATCCTGGAAAAGAAGTTTTAGATTTAATTAAAAAAATAATATGAAGTTAAAAGTTTGTGGGATGAAATTCTCAGAAAATATTACTGAAATTGAAAGTTTAAAACCTGATTTTATGGGCTTTATATTTTATAAAAAATCTAAAAGATTTTTTGACGAATCAAAATTAATATTAAATGATAAAATAAATAGAGTTGGTGTTTTTGTTAACCAAGATATAAGTGAAGTGATCAAAATTGTAAAAAAACATAAATTAAATTATGCTCAACTTCACGGAGAAGAAGATGTTAAATATTGTTTGTCCATAAAATCAATCTGTAAAGTAATCAAGGTTTTTAAAATTGATAATACTTTTAATTTTGATTCGATAAAAAAATTCGAAAATGTATCAGATTACTTTTTATTTGATACAAAAACTAATCTTCACGGGGGAAGTGGTAAAAAATTTGATTGGACAATATTAAAGAATTATAATTCAAAAAAATACTTCTTTTTAAGTGGCGGCATTAGCGAAGACGATGTGGAAGAAATTAAAAAAATTAAGAAAATTCATCCAATCATAGGTATAGATATAAACAGCAAATTTGAATTACCCAACTTAAAAAAAGACAGAAAAAGAATAAAATTATTAATTGACAAAATATAAATAATGAAAGGCACATATAACGTTGACAATAAAGGATATTACGGCGAATTTGGTGGTGCATACATTCCTGAAATGATGTATTCTAACATTGAAGAATTGAGATCAAAATATATAAACATTTGCTCTGAAGAAAGCTTTAAAAAAGAGTTTGATGAACTTTTAAAAGATTATGTCGGAAGACCTACACCACTGTATTTTGCAAAAAGACTTTCTGAGAAATATAATACCAAAATATACTTAAAAAGAGAAGATTTATGTCACACTGGAGCACATAAAATTAACAATACAATAGGTCAAATTTTATTAGCTAAGAGATTAGGTAAAACAAGAATTATTGCCGAAACTGGAGCTGGTCAGCACGGAGTAGCTACAGCAACTGTTTGCGCCTTAATGGGTATTGAGTGCATAATTTATATGGGAGAAATTGATATAAGTAGACAAGCACCAAATGTTGCTAGAATGAAAATGCTAGGTGCTGAAGTCAGACCAGCAACATCAGGAAGTAAGACACTAAAAGATGCTACTAATGAAGCCATTAGAGATTGGATAAACAATCCAATAGACACACATTACATAATAGGTTCAGTTGTTGGGCCTCACCCCTATCCTGATATGGTTGCTAGATTTCAATCTGTAATTGGGAATGAGGTCATGAATCAATTAGAAATACTTGAGGGCACAAAAGATCCAAATTATGTTATAGCTTGTGTAGGAGGAGGAAGTAATGCTGCAGGTCTATTTTATCCATACTTAGACAACCAAAAAGTTAAAATTATATGCGTAGAAGCTGCTGGAAAAGGTATTAGATCTGGGAAAAGCGCGGCAACTTCAATTTTGGGAAAAGAAGGAATAATACACGGATCCAAAACATTACTGATGCAATCTAAAGATGGTCAGATTACTGAACCTTATTCTATTTCTGCAGGATTAGATTATCCAGGTGTAGGACCAATGCATGCTAACCTATATAGATCCAATAGAGGNGAATTTCATTCCATCGACGATAGTGAAGCTATGCAATGGGGATTGAACTTATCTAGATTGGAAGGAATTATTCCTGCCATAGAAACATCACATGCATTTGCTATTTTAGACAAAAAAGAATTTAAAAAAAGTGATGTTTTAGTTTTTAACTGTTCAGGAAGAGGAGATAAAGATTTAGATACTTACATTGATTACTTCAAATTAAAATAATGAACAGAATAAATAAAGTTTTAAAAGAAAAAAAAAATATTTTATCAATATATTTTACTGCTGGTTACCCTAATATAAATGACACTGAGGAAATAATTACTAAGCTAAGTGAATGTGATGTCGACATGATCGAAATTGGCCTTCCTTTTAGTGACCCACTTGCAGATGGTCCAACTATTCAAGAAAGTTCTACAATAGCATTAAATAACGGAATGAATTCAATTAAACTATTTGATCAATTAAAAGAGATTAGAAAAAAAACAGATATTCCTCTAATCATAATGGGTTACTTTAATCCTATATTACAATTTGGTGTTGAAGAATTTTGTAAAAAATGTAATACTGTTGGAATAGATGGCTTGATAATACCTGACCTACCAGTTGAAATTTTTGAAAAAGATTACAAACATATTTTTGATGAAAATAATTTATTAAATATGTTTTTAATTACTCCTCAAACTAGTAATGAAAGAATCAGATTTATTGATAAAGTTTCTAAAGGATTTATTTATATGGTAAGTAGCTTTAGTATTACTGGGGCAGTAAATTCTTTTGATGAAAATCAAAAAAAATATTTTAAAAGAATTAATTCAATGGATTTAAAATCTGAATTATTAATAGGATTTGGAATTAGTAATAATAAAACTTTTTTNGATGCGATAAAAAATAGTAGAGGAGCTATAATAGGATCCGCTTTTATAAAGTTTATAAAAAATAATGGAAAAGAAAATGTAAATGATTTTATAAATTTAATAAGAGGAAAATCATCTAGTAAACACTAATTCTTTAGAAATTTCACTTTGCTGAGAGCTGAATGAATAACCTCCATAATCAAATTGCTTTAAATCATTTATTGATTTAATATCATTTTCTAGAAGAAATCTTGTCATCATTCCTCTGGCTTTTTTTGCATAAAATGAAATTATTTTAAATTGTCCGTTTTTAAAATCTTTAAAAACCGGAGAAATCATATCAACCTTCAGTGTATTTTTATTAATAACTGCTGAATATTCATTACTAGCTAAATTTATAAACAATTCATTCGAATCTAATTCAATATTTAAACTATTAGTAATTTTATTATTCCAAAAATCGTAAAGGTTTTTATGGCTGCCAATAGCAAGTTTAGTACCCATTTCCAGCCTATATGCTTGCATTAAATCTAGAGGCCTAAGTAAACCGTATAATCCAGATAATATTCTTAAGGAAGCTTGAGCTTTTTTGATATTATTTTCACTTAAAGTAAAAGAATCAATTCCAGAGTAGACATCTCCATCAAATGTAAATAATGCAGGCCTTGCGTTATTAGGATTAAATGGTGTCTCAAAATTCAAATTACGATTCCAATTTAATTCAGCTATTTTATCTGAAATTTTCATTAAATCTTTCAAATGTTTTGGGTTTTTTGTTTTCAAAACATCATTTATTGATTTTGATTCATTCAAAAACTCTGGAAACGAAAAATCAGAGGTCGGTAAATCTTTATCAAAATTTAGTGACTTTGCAGGTGAAATAATGATTTTCATAAATTAAAAACTTAAATGTAAATTAATAAAAATTATCACAAACTTGAATAATTTCTCCATTTTTCCAAACATTGTTCAAAGTCGTCAGGAAGATTACATTCAAAATTTAATTCTTTTTTAGAAACTGGATGAATAAATCCTAAAGACTTAGCATGTAAAGCTTGTCTTGGAATTAGTTTAAAACTATTTAAAACAAATTGCTTGTACTTATTAAAGATGGTACCCTTTAATATTTTATCTCCACCATATCGACTATCATTAAAAATCGGATGACCAATATGTTTCATATGTGCTCTAATTTGGTGTGTTCTTCCAGTTTCTAGTTGACACTCTATAAGTGTAACATAGTTAAATCTTTCGATAACTTTGTAATGAGTAATTGCACTTTTTCCAGATTCGTTATCTTCTGGAACACTCATTATTAAACGATTTTTAGGGTCTCTAGCTAGTCTCTTATTAATTGTTCCTTTTTCGTCTGCTAAAATTCCCCAAACAAGTGCATAATATTTTCTTTTGGAGGTTTTTAAAAAAAACTGCTTGGCCAAATTAGTCATAGATTTCTCGTCCTTAGCCACAACTAAAAGTCCACTAGTATCTTTGTCAATTCTATGCACTAAACCTGGCCTACCATCTTTATTTTGAGGGAGATTATCAAAATGATGAATTAATCCGTTGAGTAATGTTCCATTGTAATTTCCGTGCCCTGGGTGAACAACAAGTCCAGCTGGTTTATTCACAACTAAAAGGTTTTTATCCTCATGAATAATGTCAAGCGACATTTTTTCCCCAACCAAAAGATTTTCATATGGTGGATGTGTAAACATTACTTTAACCAAATCCCCAGGCTTTACTTTGTGATTTGATTTAACAATTTGTTCATTAATAAATATGGAACCATTTTTTGCAGCAATCTGAATTTTATTTCGAGAAGAATTCTCAATTCTATTCATTAAATACTTATCAACTCTTAAAGGTTCTTGTCCTTTATCTGCCTTAAATTGAAAATGCTCAAATAACTCGCTGTCTAAATTTTCATTTCCTTCCATATTATTTTTCATCTATAATGCCATTTCCTAGTATTAAATCAATTTTTGATTTCTTAGGAACCATATCACCTGAATTTATTTTATTTCCATTAAATAAAATTTCTAAAACCATATCTTTTCCAATATTATTTTCATAAGAAACCTCACCTATTTCCAAACCTGATGCCAGTAGAGAGGAATTTGCGCTTCTTTGAGTAATTTGTATAATATTAGGGACAGCGACCTTCCCATAGTTACTTGGGTTTAAGGTCAAATATATTTTTCTATTTTTTTTTACTTGAGTATTTGATTTAGGCATTTGATCTAGAACAGAAAACTTAGGATACTCAGGGTTATATAAAGCAGAATCCAAAACTATAAATGAAAGATTATTTTCATCTAAAATTTCGATAGCTTCATTGAAAGCAACTCCATCTAGCTCAGGAACATTAATATATTTATTATGATTGGTTGTTATGTTTAGATAAAAATATAGAATTAAAATAAAAAAAAGAGTTAATATAATCGCATTCAAAATCTGTTTAAAGAAATATTTGGAGAATATATATTTTATAAAATTCATGAAAAATTGATAAGGCAAATATATAAAATAAGCTTACTAATACGTTTTGAAAAAAAATAAATGATATTTTTGTTTATATGAAAAAAAATGTTGCTGTAATAATGGGCGGTTTTTCATCCGAAAAAGAGATATCACTGAAAAGTGGTAAAGTTATTTTTGATAATATTAATAGATCTAAATACAATCCTTTTAAAATTATAGTAAAAAAAGAAAGTTGGATTTATTTAAATGATCAAAGCGAGGAGTCGAATGTTAATCTTGATGACTTTTCAATAATTTCAAACAATACTAAAATTAAATTAGAAATAGCTTTTATAATTATACATGGTTCTCCAGGTGAAAATGGATTGATTCAATCTTATTTTGAATTAAAAAATATTCCATATACTGGAAGTGATTCCTATACATCTGCATTAACCTTCAACAAAAGAGATTGTTTATCAGTTCTCGAAAAACACTACATACCAACCGCAAGTTCATTTCACATAAATAAAAGTGATAGTTTTAAAACTGATTTAATTATCAAAAAAGTTGGTTTACCATGTTTTGTTAAAGCCAATAGGTCTGGTAGTAGCTTTGGAGTATTTAAAATTTATAAAGAAAACGAACTTAAAGAATCTATTAATAAAGCTTTTGAGTACGATTCTGAGGTTTTAATTGAATCTTTTTTAGATGGAATTGAAGTTTCGGTCGGAGTTATGAATTATAAAAATAAAATTAAAGTTTTTGGAATTACTGAACTTATTACCGAAAATGATTTTTTTGATTATGATGCAAAATACAATGGTAATTCTAATGAAATAACTCCTGCAAATATTTCAGAAAAACAAAAACAAATAGTTTCTGATCTTTCAATTAAAATTTATAAAAAACTTGGAATGAAAGGATTTACTAGAAGTGAATTTATAATTATTAATGATACTGCATTTTTTTTAGAAATTAACTCAATACCTGGAATGACTAATGAAAGTATATTCCCTAAACAAGCTAAGATGAATGGAGTTTCTATTAGTCAGTTATGTGATGAAATATTACAGCAAGCAACTGCATAAATTAATATATTTACAATTATGAGAAAAGCTATATTTCCTGGATCCTTTGACCCTTTCACTCTTGGTCATTTAGATATTTTGAAAAGAAGTTTATTACTTTTTGATGAAATTACAGTTGGGGTTGGAAAAAATATTAATAAAAAAACAATGTTTACAGAAAACCAAAGAATTTCATTTATTAAAGATTGTTTTAAAAACGAACCTAAAATTAAGGTTGAAAGTTATGAAGGTTTAACAATAAATTTTTGTAAAAAAATAGGTGCTAATTTTATAGTTAGGGGTATTAGAAATAATGGAGATTTTGAATTTGAAAAAGCAATAGCTAGAACAAATAGAAAATTATCAAAAATTGAAACAGTTTTTTTATTAACATCTGCTAAAACATCGTTTATTAGCAGTACTATTGTTAGGGAATTAATTATAAATAAAGGAGAATACCAACTATTAGTTCCTAGTTCAGTAAAAATTGATTAGATACTTAATAACAACTTTATATTTGGAAATGTATTCTTTATTTTTTTTATTTTCTTGTCATTTTTCCAAACAACCTTAGTTATATCTTCTTTTAATTCAGGAATAAACTCTCCATCAAAATTTGAAACCATATTATACCAAGTAGTTTCTTTTAAGCAATATTCATTATTTTTTTTAAAAATATGATATGTTTTTGTTCTAAAATCGACAATTTTTAAATCAACAATTCCAGTTTCTTCTTTTACTTCTCTAAGAGCGGTTTGATCAATCGTTTCACCTTTATCAATTTTTCCTTTGGGCAGATCCCATTTGTTTCTTCTATATATAAAAAGAGTTTCATCTAAATTATTTTTAACAATACCACCACCAGCAAAAATTACTTTTATTTTTTTTTTAAAGTTTAAAATTAATTTTTCAGAATTTTTATGGAACAAAAATATTTTTTTATGTTTTTTAACATTAGAAACAATATCAATTAAGGAAATTTTTTTTATATCAAATAAATTAATTTTAGAACCAAAAGGAATCTTATTAGTCAATATAATTACATTTTCATTAACAAAAACTTTATACATTTGTTTTATGGTTTTAAATAAATATACGGCAAAAAAGACTGCCGAATTACTTCTNCAAATTAAAGCAATAAAATTAAATTCAAAAAATCCATTTACATGGGCTAGCGGATGGAAATCTCCAATATACTGTGACAATAGAATAATACTATCACATCCTCAAATAAGAATTTTTGTAAAAGAACAGATAGTAAAACAAATTGAGGAACTTTATGGAAAACCTGATGTTATTGCTGGTGTTGCTACTGGAGCAATAGGAATTGGAATGTTAGTCGCTGACATGATGAATCTTCCATTTATCTATGTAAGACCTAACTCTAAAAAACACGGAAGAAAAAATCAAATTGAAGGACAATACTCAAAATCCCAAAAAGTTATTGTAATTGAAGACTTAATTAGCACTGGAAATAGTAGCCTTATGGCAGTGGATGCTTTAAGAGAAGAAGAATTAATAGTAAAAGGTATGATAAGTATTTTTACTTATGGCTTTGATGTTTCATACAGTAACTTTAAAAGTAAAAATGTTGAACTTTATACTTTGAGCTCATATGATTTTCTTTTGGAACAAGCATTAGACATTAATTATATAAGTGATAGTGAGTTTAAAACTCTTAAAGAATGGAAAAAAAATCCAAGCGAATGGAATCCTGAAAAAGATTAATTATGAAATTAAATAGCACAGTAAATAATATTAATATATCTGACAATCAATTATTTGAAAAATTAATTATAATAGAAAATTTTCAAAAAATAATGCCAGAAAACATTTCAAAATTTGAAATTGTTGATAATGAAACTTTAATTTTTTCTTTAAAAGGAATGCCAGCTATTAAATTGATAATTGGAGAAAAAAATTCACCATCTTCAATAGTACTAAATTCTAGTGAATCTAAAATTATATTTTCATTGACTGCTAAAATCAAAAAAATAGACAACAACAACTGTAGTTTTGAACTTGAGTTTAATGGAGATTTAAATCCAATGATTCAAATGATGGTAAAAAGTCCATTACAGTCCTTTATAAATGATTTATCAAACAATACTTCAAAATTAGTTTAATGAAGAAATTTGCCTTAGTTACTGGAGCAAGTTCAGGAATTGGATTAGAAATTTGTCACTCTCTAGCTAAAAGAGGGTTTAATATACTTTTGACTTCCAGATCTAAAAATAAATTAAAGTCAATATCTGAAAAAATCAGCTCCCAATATAATATTGAAACTGATTATTTTCCTTGTGACTTAGTAGACCAACAAGGTCCACAAAATATTTTCAATTTTTGCGAATCTAAAAATTATAAAGTTGATATTTTAGTTAACAATGCTGGATACGCACTTCCTGATGCTTTTGAAAAAAACTCAGTTGAAGACGAAGAAAATTGCATAAGAGTTTTAGGGACTTCCGTTATTTCTTTGACCAAACTTTTTGTGCGTAAAATGATCAAAAATAATCATGGAAAAATAATGATAGTTTCATCTGTGGCTGCATTTGCACCTCCAGCAGCAATTCAGGTTATGTATGGTCCAATTAAAACTTTTATGAATAGGTTTAATGATGCTCTAAATATTAATTACAACTCCAAGGGTATTACATCTACTGCATTATGCCCAGGATATACTGTTACTAATTTTCATAATGCAAGTGGTGTTCAAAATGAGATGGATAGTGTTCCTGAATTTTTAAAAAAATCTGCATCCAGAATTGCAGAGGAAGGTGTTGAAGGAATGTTGAAAGGAAAAAAAGTTGTGGTACCTACCAAAACTTGGAAAATTGTAGTGTTTTTAATTAAAATAGTTCCACGATTTGTATTTGATTTTCTATCTGGTGTTTTGGCTCCTGGAAGGTATGAAGAATTAAAAAATTGAAATTCCCCAAACTGTAATTACGGCCCAAATAATGTACTTAACTAATTTTCCAATAAACATCCAAATAGAAACTTTTAAAACGTTTACTTTAAAAAAACCTAAACTAACAGCTATAGGATCACCCACAAAAGGCAAGCAACATAAAAAAGCATAGACACTTCCCCATTTATCAATTTTAATTTTAAAACCAGTGATTTTATCTTTTTTAATTCGAAAATACTTTTCAACAAAGTCCCACTTTCCTAAACTTCCTAAATAATAACTACTTAAACCTCCTAACCAATTTCCAACAGAGGCAATAATGATACTTAATTTAATATCAAATCCTTGTGCTATTAGTAGGCTTAATACTATTTCAGAACTTAAGGGAATAATAGTAGCGCCTAAAAAACTAGATAAAAACAAACCTAAATACCCCCATTCTACAAATGATTCCATTAATTAATAAATCATTTTAATTTCATGAAAATTATAATATCCAAAACTATCATCATCTTTTTTTATTTTTATAACACCCTGCTTATTAACTGATAATATTTTTCCATTAAAAAAAACATTATTTGGTTNTTTAAATTTATAAAATTTATCTCTTCCAAAAAGATTTTTTTGATATAAGTTAAAGAAATTTTCAAAATGGTTTTCAGATTTAAAATTAGTTAAACAATCTAAATAATTGTATTTTTTTAAATTCTCAATAAACAATAAAACCAATGAATTTAAATCATAATTAATTCCTTTAATTAATTTTAATGATGAAGCATTTGGTAGATTTTTAAAATTTTCTTGATTAATATTTAATCCAAAACCAATTACCATTTTTTCAATATTTGTTCCTTTTACTTTTAATTCATTTAAAATCCCACAAATTTTTTTATTTCCTGACATTATGTCGTTGGGCCATTTAATTTTTATGTCAGGTATTTGTAATGATTTAAGAGTATTAAAAATGAATAAAGAAAAAATTATGTTTACCATAAACTGATTCTTGATTTTAAATTTATTAGAAAAAAACGCTACTGAGAAAGCTAAGTTTTTATCAGGTTCACTAAACCAAGAATTTCCTCGTTGCCCTCTTCCCTTAGTTTGATTAAAAGTATAAGCTATCTGAATATCATTATTAGAAGGTTCTGAAAAATTAATTTTTAAATAATCATTTGTAGAGTCAATGGCACTAAGTTTGATTATATTCATTTGAGGTTTATATATTTATTAAAACTAAAATAGTAGAATTAAATATCCTAAATTTACATCTAATAAATACAAATTTGAATACAGATAATTTAATATCGAACGTAATTGAAGGGATCGAAAATGTTAAAGGTGAAGAAATTAACATTCTTGATTTAAGAACAATTGAAAATGTTGCCTGCAAATATTTTATAATTTGCACAGGTAATTCTTCAACACAAGTCAATGCCATTACTAATTCAATAAAAAAATGTGTTAGTAAGGAGCTTTCTGAAAAGCCTTGGCATATTGAAGGATTGGAAAACTGTAAATGGGTATTGATTGACTATGTAGATGTAGTAGTGCACGTTTTCAGTAAAGAAACAAGAGAATATTATAACATTGAAGAATTATGGGAAGATGCTAAATCTACCTTAATCGAAACTAAATATTAAAATGAAAAATACAAAACAACCAAATAAAAAGCCTAAGCTAAGTTCGTACTGGATTTACGGTTTAATAATTTTATTTTTTGCAAGCACCTATTTTGTTGGTGGAGATAGCACTACAACCGCATCAAAAAACATTAATATTTCAAGTTTTGAGAGGTTTTTAAACAAAGGTGAAATAAAGGAAGTTACTGTAGTAAATAAAAATTTAGCACAAGTGACTTTACAAAGAGATGCATTAAACAGTCCTGATCATAAAAATGCAAATTCAGTAAATTTTTTGGGACAAAAAAACATAAACGGTCCTCATTATATTTTTGAAATTGGAAATTTAGAGCTTTTTCAAAACAAACTTGAACTTGCCGAGCAAAAAGGTATTCAGTTCAGTTACAATTTTAAAACTATAGAAAATAAATGGTTTGATGTTCTCATTGGATTTTTACCGCTCTTAATTTTAGTTGGATTATGGATATTTTTTATGAAAAGAATGTCAGGCGGCGGCGGGGGTGCTGGCTCTCAAATTTTTAATATTGGTAAATCAAAAGCTAAATTATTTGATCAAAAAAGTGATATTAAAATAACATTTAAAGACGTAGCTGGATTAGAAGGTGCTAAAGAAGAGGTTCAAGAAATAGTTGATTTCTTAAAAAACCCAACTAAGTACACAAAACTAGGAGGAAAAATACCTAAAGGAGCTTTACTAGTTGGCCTACCTGGAACTGGAAAAACTCTTCTAGCTAAAGCTGTTGCTGGTGAAGCTAAAGTTCCTTTTTTCTCGCTTTCAGGATCAGATTTTGTTGAAATGTTTGTTGGAGTTGGAGCATCTAGAGTTAGAGATCTTTTCAAACAAGCAAAAGAAAAATCTCCTGCAATTATATTTATTGATGAAATTGATGCTATTGGTAGAGCAAGAGGAAAAAGTAATATGAATGGTGGAAATGATGAAAGAGAAAATACTTTAAATCAACTTTTAACAGAAATGGATGGTTTTGGAACCAATACAAACGTTATAGTAATCGCCGCTACAAATCGTGCGGATGTTTTGGACAAAGCATTAATGAGAGCAGGTAGATTTGATAGACAAATTTATGTTGATCTTCCAGATGTTAGAGAAAGAAAAGAAATATTTGCTGTACATCTTAAACCTATTAAAACAATCAAAACATTAGATACTGATTTCTTAGCAAAACAAACACCAGGATTTTCTGGAGCAGACATTGCTAATGTTTGTAATGAAGCTGCTTTAATAGCAGCAAGAAAGTCTAAAAAATCAGTTAATAAGCAAGATTTTTTAGACGCAGTAGATAGAATTGTTGGTGGACTTGAGAAAAAGAATAAAATTATAACTGAATCAGAAAAGAAAACTATTGCATTCCACGAAGCAGGACATGCCACTGTTAGTTGGTTTTTAGAACACGCTGCTCCGCTTGTAAAAGTAACTATAGTTCCAAGAGGACAATCACTTGGAGCTGCTTGGTATTTACCCGAGGAAAGACAAATCGTCAAACCAGAACAAATTTTAGATGAAATGTGTGCGGCATTAGGTGGTCGTGCGGCAGAAAAAGTAATGTTTAATAATATTTCTACTGGAGCATTAAGCGATCTTGAAAAAGTAACAAAACAAGCTAGATCTATGGTAACTGTTTATGGTTTAAATGATAAGATTGGAAATCTAACATATTATGATTCTAGCGGTCAAAACGATTATGGTTTCACAAAACCTTACAGTGACGTTACAGCCCAGATTATTGATAAAGAAATTTCCAATATTATAGAAACTCAATACGAAAGAGCAATTAAATTGCTAAAAAAACATAAGAAAAAATTAATTGAACTTGCAGATTTTTTACTTGACAAAGAAGTGATTTTCAAAGAAGATCTAATTAGGATTTATGGGGAAAGACCTTTTGATTTAAAAAAATTAACAAAAAAATAATTATCTATAATTATTAACATTTCGTGTTCTAACAACAAGTTTTTTTATCTTTACAATCAGCTAAAAAATCTTTTTGAAAAAATTTTTAAAATCCTTTTTTAATAAACCCTCTGAGTCATCTAAAGCAGAGTTTGAAAACGGCAAGTATATGCCGGTAAAGGAAGATCCTATTGAAGAACGGTTTACTTACAGTTTTACTAAGAACGGAGGTAAATTTTTGTATTGTGAAAACAAAGCTGAATGTGATGATTTTTTTAAAAAAATTTTGGAAGAAAATAGCTGGAATGATGTAGAAATATTATGTTATGACAATTCTTTATTAGAATTATTTTCAAACAAATCTGAACTAATAGTCTCTAAAACGAATTTGAATTCGAAATTTTTCTTAACAACATGTGAATTTCTTGTTGCAATTGATGGTAGCTTATTAATTTGTGCAGAACAAATTAAATCTCATAAGGTCAATGATCTACCACAAAACTTTATTGTATTTGCAAAAACAAGTCAATTTACAGAAACACTAAGTTTAGGATTAAATGGCATCAAAAGTAAATATCCAAAAGACCTGCCAACTAATATAACTACCATTAAGAATTTTAATAGTGATGAAAAAGAAAATACTAATTTTCTAACATACGGAAGCTCAGCTAAAAACCTTTATTTGCTTCTTCTAGAAGACTTATAAAAATGAAAGAATTTTATACAAGATCGATTACTGCTACTGCTTATGCATTAGTTTTATTAGTTCCTTTATTTTATAATGAATTCATGTTTTATCTAATAGGGTTTATTTGTAGTTTGATTTTAATATTTGAATTCATAAAATTAATTTCGAATTATAATCATAAATTCTTTTCAAGAGATACTGGTAAATCAAATTTTATATTATATATGACATTTCCGTTATATATTTCACTATTTCTTTTATCTAAAAATCAAATATTTGAAATGATATTTTTAATAACAATTGTTTTTACAAATATTATTTTAGGATTTTCACTTATCAAAAACAAATTATTCTCTTTCTCAATTCTAAAGAATAGGTTTATCGGTCATGTATATCTTGTTGGATCCCTTGTTCTTTTTTGCTCTTTACCAAATATTACAGGTTTTTATAATCCATATATTGTATTTTGCTTTTTGGCTTTGATTTGGACTTCAGATTCAGCAGCATATGTTTTTGGAGTGACCTTTGGGAAAAGACCGCTTTTCAAATCCGTTTCACCTAAAAAAAGTATTGAAGGGTTTTTAGGCGGACTAATATTTTCAGTTATCCTTTCTTTATTTTTTTTCAAATATTTAAGTCTTGAACTTGAACTCTTAGAATGGATAATATTAGGTGTATTGACAAGTTGTCTTGGAACTCTTGGAGATCTTGTTCAATCACAATTTAAGAGAGAAGCTGGCGTTAAAGATAGTGGAAAATGGCTACCTGGACACGGAGGACTATACGATAGAATGGATAGTATTATATTTGCTGCACCATTTATTTATTTATCACTAATTATATTTAAAAATGTTTCATAAAGAAGGTTATACAATTATTACAATTTCATTTATTATTATTGCTTTAATAAATTTATTATCAGCAACTTATATCGATAGTGAGTTGATTTCAAAGTCTATAGGACTAATTACAATTATAGTTTTAATATTAATACTTCAATTTTTTAGAAATCCTAAAAGAAAAACAGAGCTTAATGATGAATTAATTATTTCACCCGTAGATGGAAAAGTAGTAGCTATAGAAAAAGTTCATGAAAAGGAATATTTCAAAGACGAAAGAATACAAATTTCAATATTCATGTCTCCTCTAAATGTTCACGTAACTAGGTATGCAGCAAGTGGATCAATTAAATTTAGCAAATATCATCCTGGAAAATATTTAGTTGCTTGGCATCCAAAGTCATCTGAAAAGAATGAACGCACAACTATTGTAATTAATACTAAAGTTTTTGGGGAAATTTTATATCGTCAAATCGCTGGAGCTGTCGCTAGAAGGATTGTAAACTACGCCAAAGTTGGTAATGATGTTGTTCAAGGGAAAGATGCCGGTTTTATTAAGTTTGGATCTAGAGTGGATCTTTTTTTACCACTAGATTCCAAAATCAAAGTGGAATTAAATCAAGTTGTTAAAGGTGGTGAAGATACTATAGCAGAAAAATAATTTAATTGTTTTTTAATTTATTTTTTAAAATATCNATTTTACTTAAGGTGTCTTTTTGTTTTTTTAGTTCGTTATCTAAAACATTTTTCGGGGCATTATCAGTAAATCTTTTATTATTAAGTTTGGCTTGAATTGATTTTAAAAAACCTAAGTTATAGTCTAAATCTTGTTCGATTTTTGAAAAATCTTCTTTATCATCTGAGCTATTATTAAAATGGAATTCATTACTTCCAACAATAAAAGAACTAGAATTGTCTAGTTTTTTAGAAAAATCATTTATTATTTCAGTATTCGCTAATTTTAACAAAACAGCTTTTTCTTTATCATCAAATGATAATTTAGAAAAAAGAATCAAATTGTTTTTAAAGGAAATACTTTTTTCTTTTCTGTATTTTCTAATTCCACTTATTAAGTCCGTTAAGTTTTCGAATTCATCAATTATAGACTCATTAACTTTTTTAGATTTTGGCCAATCAGAAACTATTAAAGGTGATTCAACATCAGATTTTATATTTGACCAAATTTCCTCTGTAATAAAAGGCATAAATGGATGCATTATAGTTATACATTTTTTAAAAAAACTAATTGTTTGATTATATGTAATTCTATCAATTGGTTGTTCAAAACCTGGCTTTACTATTTCCAAATACCATGAACATAGGTCATCCCAAACTAATTTATAAATAGTCATTAAAGCATCCGAAATTCTATACTTATCGAAATGATCTTCTATTTCTATTAATTTTAAATTGAATTTTTCGTTAAACCATTCGATACCAACTTTAGAATGTTCACTTTGATTAAGTTTGTCTGATATAGTCCAAGAGCTAATTAATCTAAATGAATTCCAAACTTTGTTAGAAAAGTTCTTTCCTTGTTGGCATAAAGATTCATCAAACAATAAGTCATTTCCAGCAGGAGCACTTAATAATAATCCTACCCTTACGCTATCAGCACCAAAATCTTTAATTAAATTGACAGCATCAGGTGAATTACCTAACTGTTTAGACATTTTTCTACCTTGCTTATCTCTAACTAAGCCTGTGAAATAAACTGAATTAAAAGGTTTTATGTTTTTAAATTCCAAACCAGAAACAATCATACGTGCTACCCAAAAAAATAAAATGTCCGGACCAGTAACTAAATCATTAGTAGGATAATAATATTTGAAATCAGAATTTTCAGGATTTCTAATTCCATCCAAAACAGAAATTGGCCAAATCCAAGATGAAAACCAAGTATCAAGAACATCTTCTTCTTGAACTAAATCGTCCAAGGTTAAATTTGAATTTTTAGTTTTTTTGATTGCTTCATTAAGAGCCAGATCTTTACTTTCAGCAACTACATAATCTGAATTGTTATCTCCAAAGTAGTAAACTGGAATTTGATGTCCCCACCAAAGCTGTCTTGATATATTCCAATCTCTAACATTTTCCATCCAGTTTTTATAGGTGTTTTTGAATTTTTTTGGAAAAAGTTTTACTTCGTCTTCCATTACAACTTTCAAAGCTGGTTTTGAAATTTTCTCCATTTTTAAGAACCATTGTTCAGAGAGTTTTGGCTCTATTATGCATTTTGTCCTTTCGGATTTTCCAACTTTATTATTATGATTTTTTGTTTTAACTAAAGCTCCAACTTCGTCTAATTCTTTCGAGATTTTAGATCTGACAATAAACCTGTCTAAGCCATTGTAATGCAATCCATGATTGTTTAGTGTAGCATCATCATTAAACACATCAATAACTTCTAGTTTATGTTTATCACCAATTACTTTATCGTTTTCACTATGAGCTGGGGTAACTTTTAGACATCCAGTTCCAAAATCCATTTCAACATAATCATCAAAAATGATTGGAATTTCCTTATTAACAATAGGAATTATGACTTTCTTTCCTTTCAAATGAGTATACCTTTCGTCATTTGGATTGATAGCAATAGCTGTATCACCAAAAATTGTTTCTGGTCTAGTAGTAGCTACGCTAATTGAATCATTAGCACCCACTATTTTATAATTTATATAATATAATTTACTATTTACTTCCTCATGAATTACCTCTTCGTTTGATAAAGTTGTCAAAGCTTCAGGATCCCAATTAACCATCCGGTATCCTTTATATATTAAACCTTTATTATATAACTCAACAAAGACTTTAATAACAGACTCGGACATGTCATCATCTAAAGTGAATTTTGTTCTACTCCAATCACAAGAGCATCCTAATATTTTTAACTGTTCTAAAATTAATCCACCGTGCTCATCTGTCCAATTCCAAGCATGTTTTAAGAATTCATTTCTAGACAAATCAGACTTATTAATTCCTTGCGACTTCAGCTTGTTTACAACTTTTGCTTCAGTAGCAATTGAAGCATGATCAGTTCCAGGTATCCAACAGGCATTAAATCCTTGCAATCTAGCTTTTCTAATTAAAATATCTTGAATAGTGTTATTCAACATATGACCCATATGCAGAATACCAGTAACGTTTGGTGGTGGAATCACAATAGTATATGGTGGTTTATTATTTGGGACAGAATTAAAATAATTGTTTTCCATCCAAAATGTATACCATTTAGACTCTAAAGTTTTTGAATCAAAATTTTTAGAAATTTCCATACATAATTTTATAATTCGAAAACAAAAGTAGTTAACTAAAAAGTATTTTAAAAGGTAAGTTGTATTTTTGTAATATATTTAAAAAAAAAAATATAATCTTAATTAATATGAAGAAAATATTATTATTTACTGGTTTGTTGTTTTTAGTAACAAATCTTTATGGTCAGGAAAATATAGCTGAAATAAAATTTACGGAAACTGTAATTGATTATGGAATAATTGAAAATGGAGAAGATGGAAACAGAATATTTAAATTTAAAAATACTGGTAATGGTCCATTGGTATTTACAAGAATTTTCTCATCATGTGGCTGCACTATTCCAAAAAAACCAGAAGAACCTGTATTACCTGGTCAATCTGGAGAAATTGAAGTTAGTTACGACACTAAAAGAACTGGAATTTTTCAAAAAGCAATTACTGTAAGATCTAATGCTAAAACTGCAAATGTAATTCTTAGAATTAAAGGAGAAGTATTGCCAGAATCTGAAGAAGAAGATGAGAAAGTTGAAAAGTCTGAATTTAAATAAATTAACAACTACCAATTAATCTACAAAATTGAAAACTCAAATCTCTTCACTAAAAGAATACAACACTTTTGGAATAGAAGTATTGGCTAACAATTTTAATAAGGCTCATGACGAAGATGAAATTTTTAATTTCATAAAAGAAAATCAAAATACTCCATTTATACTTGGTGGCGGATCTAATATTTTATTTAAAAATAATATACTCAAACCTATTTTAAAAATTGAAATTAAAGGGATAGAAATCATAGACGAAAATGAAAATTATGTTTTCATTTCGGTTGGGGCTGGAGAGAATTGGAATGATTTTGTAAAGTGGACTTTGATTAAAAATTATGGAGGTATTGAAAATTTAAGTTTAATTCCTGGAAATGTTGGAAGTGCACCAATTCAAAATATTGGAGCCTATGGGGTTGAACTAAAAGATGTTTTTCACAGTTGTAGAGCTATTTCTGTTAAGGAGAAAATATTAAAGATATTTAACAAAAAACAATGTAATTTCACTTACCGAAGTTCTATATTTAAAGAAAAACTTAAAAATAAGTATATAATTTCAAGAGTTACTTTTAAGCTGTCAAAATCAAACCATGTTATAAACTCTGAATATAAACCATTAAAAGATTTACTTCAAAACAGAGGAAATCTAAACCCAACTATTCAGGATATTTCAAAACTAGTAATTGAAATTAGAACTAGCAAACTCCCTGATCCAAAGAAAATTGGAAATTGTGGAAGTTTTTTTAAAAATCCAATAATTTCAAGTTTAAAATTTAAAAAATTATTTAAAGAATACGATACTATCCCTAACTATAAAATTTCAGAAAATAAATTTAAAATACCTGCGGCTTGGTTAATTGAAGAGTGTGGTTTTAAAGGAAAAATTGAAGGAAATACTGGAACACACAAAAAACATGCTCTAGTTATTATTAATAAGGGAGGGGCAACTGGTGAAGAAATTTATAATTTTTCTCAAAAGATCAAAAAAAGTGTTTTGAAAAAATTTAATATCTTGCTTGAAGAAGAAGTTAATATATTTGAATAATGATTGAATTATTTATAATAACATTTTTATTAGTTGGATTGGCATTCGCAGGAATTGCGATTAAAATCATTGTAAAAAAGGATGGTAAATTTGCCGGAACATGCGCAAGTGCAAGTCCGTTTTTAAATAAAGACAATGAACCGTGTGGAATTTGTGGAAAACTTCCAACAGAAGCAGAGTGCAAAAACCCTGAAATAAAATAATCTTTTGTCTGATAAAAATACAGTTCTTAACCAAATAAATTTAGCTAAAGAAAATAATCAAAATGCTTTCAGCTTTTTGTTGAACTTTTATTGGGATGACGTATATAAATTCCAACTTAAAAGAACTAATAACGAAATTAATGCTGAGGATATAACTATAGAAAGTTTTGCTAAAGCTTTTGAAAAAATAAATACATACAATCAGAAATTTGTTTTCAAAACCTGGCTAATAACAATTTCTAAAAACCTACATATTGATCAGTTAAGAAAAAACAAAAATAATTTTGATTTGAATCAGTTAAACGAAAATATTCAAATTAAAGAAAGTTCGCCTAGTCCAGAGGATAACTTAATTAATGAACAAAAATTAAAGTCATTAAAATCTAAAATAAATAAATTAAAACCACATTATAAAGAGGTTATAGAATTAAAATGCTTTAACGAACTTAGTTACAAAGAAATTTCAATTAAACTAAATCAACCAATAAACAACATTAAGGTAAAAGTATTAAGAGCAAAAAAGATTCTATTTCAATTAATTTCAGAAAATGATTAATAAGTTAAAAAAACTAGGTCCAGGATTACTTTTTGCTGGTGCAGCAATCGGGGTATCACATTTGGTTCAATCTACACGTGCAGGTGCAGATTTTGGATTTAGCTTATTATGGGTTCTTATACTTTCAAACATAATTAAATATCCATTCTTTTTATTTGGACCAAAATATGCGATGGCAACTGGTGAAACACTTCTACANGGATATAAAAAAATGAATACTANTGTATTAGTAACATATTTTATTTTGTCAATTGTAACAATGTTTACAATTCAAACTGCAGTAACAATTGTAACAGCAGGATTAGCAATTGAACTTTTTGGAATTTCATCAAATATTACAACGTGGGCCATAATCATAACAATTTTATGTTTATTTATTTTAATAATAGGTCGTTACAAGTTNTTAGATAATCTGATGAAATTTGTTATTATACTGTTGACCATAAGCACAATATTTGCAGTTTTTTTTGCAGGTTTTGGATCTACAAATTCATTTGAAATGAAACAGATATTTCCATCTACAGAAATAGGAATAGCATTTTTAGCAGCATTTATGGGTTGGATGCCGGCCCCTCTAGATGTTTCTATATGGCAATCTATTTGGACGCTTGAAAAAACTAAAAAAGAAAAATCTTTTAGCTCTAAAAATGCAATTTTTGATTTCAACATTGGATATATAACAACTATTATTTTAGGATTAAGCTTTCTTTGTTTAGGTGCATTTGTAATGTATGGAAGTGNAGAAGTTTTTTCGAATAANGGAGGGGAATTTGCCAAACAATTAATTAATCTTTATACTGAATCAATTGGAGAAGGTGTGTTTTTAATAATAGCTATTGCTGCCTTTACAACAATGTTTAGTACAACAATAACTTGTTTAGATGCTTCTCCAAGAGCAATGAAAATTAGTTCAGAACTTCTTGGAATTAAGGGATTTAAAAATTATAATTTATGGATAATAATACTTGCTATTGGAACATTACTGATTTTTATTTTTTTTATTTCGGAAATGGGCTTGTTAGTTAAAATAGCAACTATACTATCATTTATAACTGCTCCTTTTTACGCGTTTATAAATTACAAATTAATAAATAGTAAACATACTCCTGAGCAACACAGACCTTCAAAATTTATTAATATACTCAGTGTTATTGGGTTGATATTTTTAACATTTTTTAGTCTTTGGTATATTTCAATTTTATAAGGCTTTTTAAACAACAGTTTGTATATTTGAGTTTTAAAATTCATATTATATATGTCTGATTCAACAGATGTCATTGAACCTAAAATTATCAAAAAACCTAAATGGATTCGTGTAAAATTACCAACAGGTAAGAAATACACTGAACTAAGATCGTTAGTTGATAAATACAAGTTAAATACTATTTGTTCTTCTGGAAGTTGTCCTAATATGGGAGAGTGTTGGGGAGAAGGAACAGCAACATTTATGATTCTAGGTAATATTTGCACACGTTCTTGTGGTTTTTGTGGTGTAAAAACTGGAAGACCAGAAACTATTGATTGGGAAGAGCCTGAAAAAGTTGCAAACTCCATTAAGATAATGAATATCCAACATGCTGTTTTAACATCTGTAGATAGAGACGATTTAAAAGATATGGGTACTCTTATTTGGACTGAAACAGTAAAAAGCATTAGAAGAATTAGCCCAGGAACAACACTTGAAACTTTAATTCCAGACTTTCAAGGAATTGAAAAACACCTTGATAAGATTGTTAATGTTAATCCTGAGGTTGTTTCTCACAACATGGAAACAGTCAGAAGGTTAACTCGTGAGGTCAGGATTCAAGCCAAATATGATCGAAGTTTAAATGTATTAAAGTACCTAAAAGATAATGGCATTAAAAGAACAAAATCGGGAATAATGCTTGGTTTAGGTGAGAAAGAAAATGAGGTTTTCGAAACTTTAAATGACTTAGCTACAAACAATGTAGATATCGTAACACTTGGACAATATCTTCAACCCTCTAAAAAACATTTACCAGTAAAAGAGTTTATTAATCCTGATCAATTCAAAAAATATGAATTATTTGCAAAAGATTTAGGATTTAGACATGTTGAAAGTGGACCTTTAGTTAGGTCATCTTATAAAGCTAAAAAACACATTAGCTAGTATTGATAGCTTTATCTATCAAGGAATTAAAAATAGATTCGTTTTCTAAAAATTCAATTTTAATTTCTAAATAAACCCACTTATTTTTTCTTTTTAATAATTGTATTTTTTGAAAATCCTTTTCTGTTGTTATAATTAATTTGTTGCTATTTTTTTCTATTTTATCTATATCATTTTGTGAGTAATTAAAATGATCTGAATATGAAATATGTTCAAAAACAACTCTGCTGTTTTTTAAAAAATCAACAATTGGATCACTATTGGCAATTCCAGTAACTAGTATAATTGGATCTAGTATTAAATCTAAATTAATTTTACTATCACCTTTTAAATTATTATCATAATTAATTTTTGTAAAAAATATATTTTGATTATTGTGGAGTTGGATTTTTTTTCTGAAATGATCTAAATCGTCATTACTAATTAGTTCTGGACATTTAGTTACAATTATAACATCAGCTCTTTTATAACTGTTCCTTTGTTCTCTTAAATTACCAACTGGGATTATAAAATCATTATAAAAAGGGGAATGATAAGTTGTCAAAACAATATTAAGTTTTAAATTAATTTTTCTGTGCTGAAAACAATCGTCTAAAACTATTAAATCTGTCTTGGGCTCTTCAGATAAAATTTTTGATACTCCTCTGACTCTATTGGAATCGACTACCACATTAATTTTATTAAACTTTTTAAAAATTTGAAAGGGTTCGTCTCCAATAGATTCAGGACTACTACTAGAAAAAGCCCTAACGTATCCATTAGTTGAACGTTTATATCCTCTACTTATTAAGACTGTATTATGCTTGTCAGAAAATTTTCTGATTAAATACTCTACCATGGGAGTTTTGCCAGTTCCACCAGAGCTTAGATTTCCAATTCCAATTAATGGAACATTAAAAGAAGTTGATTTAAAAATATTAAAATCATAGAATTTATTTCTAATATATGTTACTAGAAAATACAAAACTCCAAAGGGAAATAATAAAAATCTAAACATTTTCATTGACATCTAAAATATAATTTAATTCAATCATATAATAATTTTTAACTTTACATATTATTATGAAATTAAAAGACATAACAAATATTATTGAAAAATGGTCTCCTTTAGATCAAGCAGAATCATTTGATAACGTAGGATTATTGGTTGGAAGTGCAAATAGTAAAGTAGAAAAAGCATTAATTACAATTGATACTACAGAAGATGTTATTGATGAGGCAATAAAACAAAAATGTGATTTAATAATAACATTTCATCCAATTATATTTTCTGAATTAAAACAAGTAACAGAAAATACATATGTAGAGCGTATTGTAAAAAAAGCCATTAAAAACAATATTAACATATACGCTATACATACTAATTTAGATAATAATCCAAAAGGAGTGAATTATAAAATTTCAAAAAGATTATCACTAAAAAACACATCGATATTATTAAAAAAAGATGATAAAAATATCGGGATGGGGATGATTGGAGAATTAACCAAAGAATTAAATGAAATAGAGTTTTTTGAGTTTTTAAAAAACAAAATGAATATTAAACATATTAAGCATTCGCCATTTCTTGGAAAAAAAATAAAAAAAATAGCGGTATTAGGTGGCTCAGGAAGTTTTGCCATTGAAGAAGCTATAAATAAAAAAGCAGATTGTTATGTAACATCAGATTTAAAATATCATGATTATTTTAAAGCAGAGAAAAAGATATTATTAGCAGATATAGGTCACTATGAAAGTGAACACTTTACAAAACAATTAATTTTAGATTTTTTTATCGAAAAAATTCCTAAGTTTGCGTGCATTATATCAAAAACAAATACTAACCCAGTTAATCATTTTTAATTATGGCAAAAAAAACAGAATTTACAGTAGAAGAGAGGTTAAGAGCTTTATATGATCTTCAACTAATTGATTCAAGAATTGACAAAATTAGAAGCGTTAGAGGTGAATTACCTCTAGAAGTTGAAGATTTGGAAGATGAAGTAGCAGGACTTGAGGTAAGAATATCAAAAATTGAAGACGATTTAAATCAATTTAACGATGATATTAAAGCTAAAGATATTGCAACTGAGCATGCTAAAACGATGATTAAAAAATATAATGAACAACAAAAGAATGTTAGAAATAATAGAGCTTTTGAATCATTAAGTAAGGAAATCGAATTTCAAGAACTGGAAATTGAACTTTGCGCAAAGCAAGCTAAAGAACTTCAAGCACAGATCGAATTAAAAAAACAATCAGTTGAGGAAAATAATGTCAAGCTTAATGAAAGAAAAGAGCATTTAAAGCACAAAAAAAATGAGCTTGGTGATATATTAAAAGAAACTGAGAAAGAAGAAAGTGATCTTTTAAAAAAATCATCTAATTATGAATCTAAAATTGACGAATCTTTACTGATTTCATATAAAAAAATAAGAGCTAGTGTTAGAAATGGATTAGCTGTTGTAGCTGTTGAAAGAGGTGCATCTGCAGGATCTTTTTTCACAATACCTCCTCAAGTTCAATTAGATATTGCATCTAGAAAAAAATTCATTACTGATGAACACAGTGGAAGAATTTTGGTTGACAAAGAACTGGCTGAAGAAGAAAATGAAAAAATGAGTAAATTATTTACTAGTATATAATTAGTAAATTACAAACAATTACAAGCCGCTTTTTGCGGCTTTTTTTATGCAATATATTTTAGTAATTTGTTTCTATGATAAAAAAAGTGATTACTCTAATTTTAAGTTTAGTTGTTCTAGTTTATTTAATTTTTTATGGAAATATTTTTGAATTTGAATTAAATGAATTTCAAATGTCTGTTTTCAAAGATTCTGTAATTATTTATCTCATTCTAACTGGTTCATGTTTTTTTGTTGGAGAAATCTCTAGGAACTATAGTCAAGTAGATAAAGTTTGGAGCATAGCACCAATAATATATGTGTGGTTTTTTGCCTATCATTCTAATTTTAATCTAAGAATGGTCTTGATGTCTATTTTGGTAACTGTTTGGGGAATTAGACTGACATATAATTTTGCTAGAAAAAGTGGATACAGTATTTATTTTTGGAGAGGAGAAGAAGACTACAGATGGAAAATTCTTAAAGAACGAATTCCAGTTTTTAATATAAAAATAGTATGGTCAATATTTAATTTATTATTTATTTGTCTCTACCAAATGGGNTTAATTTTTCTATTCACCTTACCAATNTTAGCTGCATGGCAAGGAGATAGTTCTNCCTTAAATATTTATGATTTAATTATAGCCATACTAATGTTATCATTTATTATTACGGAGTCNATAGCTGATAAACAACAATTCGAATTTCAATCCAACAAATNCAAAAAAATTAATAATAACGAAAATTTAACAGGAGACTTTAAAAGAGGTTTTCTTTCAAAAGGACTATGGAGTTTCTCTAGACATCCTAATTTTATNTCTGAACAATTAATTTGGATTTCTTTTTATCTTTTTTCAATTTCAGCTACTGGAACGTATTTAAATTGGTCAATAATAGGATGTAATTTACTTATCATTCTTTTTTATAACAGTGCTNATTATACAGAAAGTATAAGTGAAAAGAAATATCCTGATTACAAACAATACAAGAAAAAAGTTTCTATGTTTTTAGGATTTAAAAAAATGAACTGGGAAGAAAATTAATTACAATCAGAATTTAATCTAATTAGACTATAACCAGGTATTGTAAAGTAGAAGATCTATTTAAACTACTTTAAAAGGAATTAACAACAACCGCAACTTTTTTGATTAATATAGTTATTAGATTTTTTAATTTTGCAGGAATATATAGGATATTTAGCAAGAACTATTTCTGCTAACATAACATTGGAAATATTATTATCTGCACCAAATTTATTTCTAAGGGTAGCACCAAATTCGTCAATATTGTAGAGTTTATTTTCAAGCCCTAACGGATTGTCATTACTTTGTTTCATAAAAACTTTTTAATTAGAACAAAAATAAAAAAAAACCCACTCAAATGAGTGGGGTTTTTTGTGGGCGCTAAGGGATTCGAACCCCTGACCCCTTGGGTGTAAACCAAGTGCTCTGAACCAACTGAGCTAAGCGCCC
>JGI26253J51717_1000091_pt1 | contig 32769 bp, 27 predicted proteins | sample SaaInlV_100m_DNA_6_FD_51717 | JGI IMG/M metagenome (IMG submission 51717)
TTGGCTGCCCAGCTCTATGGCGAATTCAAAGAGTTTTTCCCTCACAACGCCGTCGAGTATTTTGTCTCGTACTATGACTATTATCAGCCTGAGGCCTATGTCCCGTCGTCCGATACCTTTATCGAGAAAGACGCCCAGGTTAATGATCACATAGAGCAAATGCGCTTGTCCGCGACCAAGGCGCTGCTGGAACGTGAGGACTGCTTGGTCGTTTCGACAGTCTCGTCGATTTATGGACTCGGAGACCCCCAGTCGTACTTCAAGATGGTGATGCACCTCTCACGAGGCGAGATTATCGATCAGCGCGGTGTGCTGAGGCAGCTNGCTGAACTCCAGTACACACGCAATGACATNGATTTTAAAAGAGGGACCTATCGCGTCAGAGGCGACGTGATCGATATCTTTCCTGCCGAATCGGGTGAGCTGGCCATTCGGATTGAGCTATTTGATGAGGAGATCGAGAATCTCTGTTCTTTTGACCCACTGACGGGCGCGATCGAGGAGCGCCTGCCACGTGTCACCATTTTTCCTAAGAGCCATTATGTGGCCTCAAGAGACACGATGCTGGGTGCGATTGACCTCATTGAGGAGGAGCTTGCTGCGCGAGTGAAGCAACTCAAAGAGCAGGAGAAATTGCTCGAGGCGCAACGTATCCAGCAACGCACGCGCTACGACATTGAGATGATTCGAGAGCTGGGGTATTGCCAGGGAATTGAGAATTACTCGCGCTACTTATCGGGTCGAGCGCCTGGAGAGGCACCGCCCACCCTGTTCGAGTATATCCCCTCTAATGCGCTGGTTTTAATCGACGAATCTCACGTGACCATTCCACAGATTGGTGGGATGTATAAAGGGGATCGCAGTCGCAAAGAGACGTTAGTGGAATATGGTTTTCGGCTGCCCTCAGCACTGGATAATCGACCACTCAAATTCGAAGAATGGGAAGTTCTTTGTCCACAAGCCGTTTATGTTTCGGCGACCCCGGGAGCGTATGAGGCAGAGCACTCAGGCCAAACGGTAGAACAGGTCGTGAGGCCCACCGGCCTGCTGGACCCTCCTGTCGAAATCAGGCCGGCGAGAACGCAGGTTGACGATTTGCTGTCCGAAATTCACACAACCGTCGCCGCGGGAGATCGAGTGCTTGTCACTACTCTAACGAAGCGTATGGCGGAGGACCTCACTGAGTTTCTTGCTGATCACAAAGTTCGGGTCCGCTATCTGCATTCCGATATTGATACGGTAGAAAGAGTAGAGATTATCCGTGATTTACGTCTTGGTGAGTTCGATGTGCTGGTCGGTATTAATTTGTTGAGAGAGGGCCTCGATATGCCCGAGGTCTCGTTGGTTGCTATTTTGGATGCGGATAAAGAAGGCTTCTTGCGTAGTGATCGGTCTCTGATTCAAACAATGGGCCGCGCTGCTCGACACATCGATGGCCGTGCGATTCTCTATGCGGATCGAGAGACAGGCTCTATGACCCGAGCCATTGCAGAAACTGCGCGGCGGCGTGAAAAGCAAATCGCCCACAACAAAGCGCACAATATTACGCCTCAAGGCATTCATAAATCAGTACAGGATATCCTCGAGGGGGCGAGACGAATGCCCACCAAAGCAAAAGGGGGCAAAGGTCGTGCCGCAGCGGGTGATCTCGCGGCATTGGCGGCTGATGTGAACCTGAGTCCGGCGGCGTTGGGACGAAAGATTGCGGATCTTGAGCAAAAAATGCTCGACCACGCTAAGAATTTGGAGTTCGAAGAGGCGGCATCGCTGCGAGATGTGGTCACCGAATTAAAACAGGCCGCATTTGTTAGATAGCCATTAACGGCGATCGCTGAGCCTTTCGGTTGTAAGCGTTCCGTCCGATTCGTCTCGTAACTTTGCACATTGCATTTCAGCCTCGCTCTGACACACTTCACGTCTTCGCACGCGGCCTCTGGTAACGGCCGCCACTGGATAAGGAGTGCTCATGCCTGTTATTACCCTTCCTGATGGTTCCCAACGCAACTTTGATGCGTCAATTAGCGTGCATGATGTTGCCGCAGACATTGGCGCCGGCCTTGCGAAGGCCGCGCTCGCTGGGGTCGTCGACGGTCGCGAGGTCGACACGTCTTATGTCATAAAGGGTGATGTTTCCCTCAGTATTGTGACTGATCGAGACGACGCAGCGATCGAGATTATCCGGCATTCAACCGCCCATTTGCTGGCGCAAGCCGTGCAGCAATTATTTCCCGGCACTCAGGTCACGATTGGTCCAACGGTCGAGGATGGTTTCTACTACGATTTTGCATCGGGTCATAATTTTACGCTCGAGGATCTCGATAAAATTGAGGCGCGCATGGTCGAGCTCGCCGCCGACGATTTGAGCGTTGAGCGGATTGTGGCCCCGCGCGATAAAGCGATCGAAATCTTCCGCAACATGGGGGAGCATTATAAAGTCCAAATCATCGAGGACTTGCCCGAGGACGAGGAGATCTCGATCTATCGGCAGGGTGAGTGGATGGACTTGTGCCGCGGTCCTCATGTACCCAGTACGGGTAAATTGCAGGCCTTTAAATTGACCAAGGTGGCAGGGGCTTATTGGCGCGGTGATGCGAATAATCAGCAGTTACAGCGCATTTACGGCACCGCATGGCCCAATAAGAAGCAGTTAAAAGCCTATCTCAATCGCATCGCCGAAGCCGAGAAGCGGGATCACCGAAAGATCGCCAAAAAACTCAACCTGTTTCACACTCAGGAAGAAGCGCCGGGCATGGTGTTTTGGCATCCTGCTGGTTGGACCATTTATCAGACCATCGAACGCTACATGCGTGAGAAGCAGCACGCTTACGACTACCAAGAGATCAAAACGCCTCAGGTTGTGGATATCAGCCTTTGGCAACGCTCCGGTCATGCGGATAAGTTTGCTGAGGGGATGTTTACGTTAGAGACTGAAGAGCGCCAGTTTGCGGTAAAACCGATGAACTGCCCCTGCCACGTGCAGGTCTTCAATCAGGGACTCAAGTCGTACCGTGATCTGCCCTTGCGCCTTGCTGAGTTTGGCAGTTGTCATCGCAATGAACCCTCCGGCTCACTGCACGGGATTATGCGTGTGCGTGGCTTTACGCAGGACGATGCCCATATTTTTTGCACAGACGAACAGATACAACCTGAAGTGTCGCAGTTTATTGACATGTTGCACGAGGTCTATGCGGACTTTGGTTTCACCGAAGTGATCTATCGCCTTTCGACGAGGCCACCCCAGCGAGTGGGCACCGATGAGGATTGGGATCGCGCTGAGGCGGCTTTAGCCGAGGCGCTGAATGCGCAGGGTTTGCCATGGGAAGAGCTGCCCGGAGAGGGCGCCTTTTATGGTCCCAAAATCGAGTTTTCTTTGAAGGATTGTATTGGTCGGGTCTGGCAGTTGGGCACGATTCAGGTGGATTTTTCGATGCCGGGTCGTCTGGATGCGCAATATGTTGCTGAGGACGGTAGCCGCAAAATCCCGGTGATGCTTCACCGCGCGGTATTGGGCTCTTTTGAGCGCTTTATTGGCATATTGATTGAGCACTATGAGGGCGCGTTTCCCGTTTGGCTGGCACCTCGTCAGGCTGTAGTAGTCAATATCACCGACAAGCAATCAGACTACGCTCGCCAGGTCGCGGCGCAGCTGCAAGAAGCGGGTTATCGCGTCGAGACGGATCTACGCAATGAAAAAATCGGCTTTAAGATCCGTGAGCTAGAGATGGGCAAGGTGCCCTATGTCGTGGTGGTTGGCGATAAAGAGATGGAGTCCGGTAGCGTGTCGGTGCGTGCCCGTCATGGCCAGGACTTGGGCACCCTCTCGCTGGATGAGTTCTTGGAGACGTTAGCGGTATCAGAAGGACGCAAGGGTCGCGATCATGCTACCTGATCATTATCTGATAAGTGGTGACGGGTGTTGGCAAGCATCACCCGTCGCACAGCATGCTTACTTGAGCGATTCGCCGAGCAGTCTCGTCCGCCTTGTCAGCTGTAGTTGGCTGATTTTTTGTCTGCTGGCACAGTGTTGCGATGTCCCGATGGTATCTCGTGAGTGGGGGCGTGAGGGGTTGATTAGCTGGATTGCAAAATTCAGGATGGACTCTGCGCAAATTTAAATAGCCCTGCCCCCGCTCGATGGCTGCACAGTGACCGGGTTTGACGCTGAGTTGGGCGCTGATGACCGAAATCATGCCTTGTTCTCCCAGATCGATCTCGTAAAGGACAGCGGGGAGTGTCTCCAGCACATCCTGTCCAGTGAGATCGTTTCTATCCTCCGTTAGCGTTTGGCTTGAGTCTGATGAGTTGGCAGCAGTTATCGCAGCTGTACCGTCCCCAACGGCAGCCGGTGGTGCGCCGCGCAGGATATTAATGGGCAGCTGGGGATGATCCCACTCAACACGGTGGTACGTCGCCACTGTGCCGTACTCAATACTGGTAATGGGCATGATCTCTGCTGCGAGGTTTTGTACTGCACCCATCTGGACGAGTAACACCAACACGTTGATTGGTTTGAAAGCGCTTTGCAGCGACGTAGTTCGGTCGCGGTAAGGCAGCGTGCCGAGGCCGCTGTTAGGGTGGATGCGATTGGTTTTGCCCAAATTAAGGCCAAAAAACATAGTGAAACCCTTGCAGCGCATAGTCCAGCCCAGTATGCCTGAGTGCCTAAGCGCTGGGCACCCCCGCTCAGGAGGGTCCCCGTCGTTGTGTGCTAACAAATGTCGATTTTGATTCGGAAAGGCTTGTTAGGCTGTGGTATATTTCTCGGTTAACTGCTGGAGAGCAAGCCAGTGCCGGTATGCAAAGACCAGTGTCATTATGCAACAAGAGGCAAGAGTAAGCGCTATGGGGTACTCAGTCAGCACCTCAGCCATTTGGGGTGCAAACAGTCTTTCACCCAGTCCTGACTTCTCCCGTCGCTGCGCGGCTGTGGTCGAGACGGCCGTGTTCGAGCATCGTTTGACGCCGATGTTGCACCTGAACGACGTGGTGACTGTGTTCGATGGGCTNTGTGTCGAGTCAGATGTCACCATGTTNCGACTTGCAGAGATTCAAGGCAGGCATTGCGCCGGTTTGATGGCGCCAATGATGGAAGGTGCTGAAACGGTGTCCGACGCCCTCAAAGTGCTNCTGACCTTTAATTGCCTGCATGCGCAACCNATTTATTGGACACCTAGCGTGCGCGGTGACCATGTGGCCTTTGCCATCTGGGTTGACCGACCTGCAGAGGTATCTGTCAGGCAGTCTGAGCAGATGGCAGCAATGGGAATGTTGCAATTTTGTGCTGGTTTCCGCGATTTGCTTGGCGACAGTTTTAAGCCAACGGTTCTGCGCTTTAAGCCCTCGCAGGTCGGTGCCGACTGGCCGAGTCAATTTGTGGGCATACCCATCGAGCGCACCGCAACCCAAACCGAGATATTGATTCCCCGTTCTTGTTTGTTGCTTCCGAACCCACTGAAAAATCAGGACGTGGACAGCCCGCCTCAGGTTGAAGCCGAATTAGCGCGTTATCGAGAGCAATCCTCATCGCAGTTATTGCGAAATGAGACCTGCAGTTGGATCAAAACACACTTAGCAACCGGTGACTGCGATCTCGAGAACATAGCCCATCGCATGAACTGCGATAAGCGCACCTTGCAGCGCAGGTACAAACGGGAGCTTTCCTGCCGTTTTTCTGACATGGTCGATGATGTTCGAGCGGACGTCTGTTTGCCGCTGCTTGAGAGCGCTATTTTCCCTATGCAAATGATCGCAGAGCAGCTGGGGTATGCAACCTCGGGTAATTTCAGTCGCTTTTTTCAGCGACGCTTCGATTGCACGCCACGCGATTGGATGCGCGCCGCGAGCGAACGGCAGGCGCAAGCAGCCCGTGCCGTCTAATTTACGTGCCATCGAGACAGTCTCCGGGCTCTGATGAGTTGGGCGCAGTGCACCCGTAGCCTATGGCGATGCGCGGTCAGGGCTCGCTGATCGTTATCGACGACAGGGCGCCGGAAAGCCACAATTGATCGCCTCTTTTTTGCTTGTGAATCCGCCTTTCGGGCAGTAAACTCCCGTCCCTGTTTAACTGGAGGAAGCGCCCGATTGTCTGATGTGATGTCGTTTATAGCCTCCAGCAGTAAAACCTTGATGGGAGAGAGGCAATATTAAGAGCGAAAGCAGCAGTAAAAAGGCACTGACCAACGATCAGATCACGGCTGAGAAAGTACGGCTGGTTGATTTTGATGGTACGCAGGTAGGTATCGTGTCTAATGCCGAGGCTCAGGCGGCTGCAGAAGCAGCGGGCATGGACCTAGTCATGATGGCGGAGAACGACCCGCCGGTCTGCAAGGTCATGGACTACGGAAAGCATGTCTTTGAGTCTAAAAAGCAAAAGGCAGCTCAGCGTAAGAAAGCCAAGCGCACCCAGATAAAGGAAATGAAGTTTCGTCCCGGGACAGAAGAGGGAGACTACCAAGTCAAGTTACGCAACTTGGTGCGCTTCTTAGAGAACGGCGATAAAGCGAAAGTCACGTTGCGTTACCGCGGACGTGAAATGGCTCATCAGGAAATCGGCATGGAGCTACTGAAGCGAGTAGAGGTCGATCTGAGTGAGTTGGGCACTGTCGAGCAGTTTCCAAAGATGGAAGGTCGTCAGTTGATCATGGTGATCGCCCCTAGAAAACGGAGTTAGTGAAAACAGAGTTAAAAAGCGGAGTTAGTGGCCCGTGAATGCCCTAACCTCCGATTAAGCCAACCACGGTCGATTGAATCGATGCGTGCCAATCCGGAGAAGTAACTATGCCGAAAGCAAAAATTCACAGTGGGGCCGCCAAGCGGTTTAAAAAAACGGCAGGTGGTTATAAGCGTAAAAGCGCTCATAAAAGCCACATCCTGACCAAAATGACCACAAAGCGTAAGCGTCAGTTGCGAGGAACCTCGATGATCCATAAATCGGATGAGGTTTTGATTGATCGCATGCTGCGCGCCAAATAACGCTTATCTTTTTCAGGAGTACTGACCTATGCCTCGCGTAAAACGTGGTGTGACGGCGCATCGTCGTCATAAAAAAATATTGAAGCAAGCCAAAGGCTATTATGGCGCCCGATCAAGAGTATTTCGGGTTGCTAAACAAGCGGTGACGAAAGCGGGGCAGTATGCTTACCGCGATCGACGACAGAGAAAGCGTCAGTTCAGAGCGCTTTGGATTACCCGCATCAACGCACAGTCTCGGGCCAATGGCTTGACCTATAGCCGGCTGATCAACGGGCTGAAGCGCGCAGAGATTGCGCTGGATCGAAGAGTCCTGGCAGATCTCGCCGTCTATGACAAAGAGGCATTTGCTGCGGTAGTAGAACGTGCCCGCACGGCATTGGCCGCTTGATTGGCGTATTCTGTTATTGATTGAGTCACGATGAGGGAGGCGATGGTCTCCCTTTTTCGTGTGGACGCGCCAAAGAATCAACCTGTACTGGGAAGCCGATGCAAGCTCTTGATACCTTAAAAGCGGAAGCCACCACTGCGATTTCTTCTGCTGAAGATGCTTCTTCGCTGGAGAAATTGCGGGTAGAGCTTCTGGGAAAGAAAGGCCGCGTGACTGACTTGTTAAAGTCGCTGGGGCAGTTAGACGCAAGCGAGCGGCCGAAGGCGGGCGCTGAAATCAATGCCTTAAAACAGCATCTCAACAGTTTGATCAGTGAGCGCAAACAGGTACTACAGTCGGCTGCGCTCGCCGAACAACTCGCCAACGAGCGCCTTGATGTGACGTTACCAGGCCGCGGTGAGCAAACCGGTTCGTTGCATCCGATTACGCGCACTATAGAACGCATGGCGGCGTTTTTTGCCACCCTAGGCTTCGATGTCGTAGAGGGGCCTGAGGTCGAAGACGATTATCACAATTTCGAAGCGCTCAATATTCCAGCGCACCATCCGGCGCGGGCGATGCACGACACCTTTTATGTGGATGATAACCACGTGTTGCGGACCCATACCTCCGGCGTTCAGGTGCGCACCATGGAGCGGTTAGCGCCACCGATTAGGGTCATCTGTCCAGGACGGGTCTATCGGTGTGATTCCGACCTCACCCATTCGCCCATGTTTCATCAGGTAGAGGGGTTGTTAGTCGATCAAAATGTGAACTTTGGTCAGCTCAAGGGCATCATCCAGCAATTTTTAGCTTCATTCTTTGAGCAAGATGATCTGGCGGTGCGTTTTAGACCCTCTTACTTTCCTTTCACTGAGCCCTCCGCCGAGGTTGATATTCAGTGTGTAAAGTGTGCGGGAAAAGGATGTCGTATCTGTAGCGGGACCGGATGGCTCGAAGTAATGGGCTGCGGGATGGTGCATCCGCGCGTGCTCGAAATGAGTGGTATTGATGGTGAGCGATTCCCTGGGTTCGCCTTTGGCATGGGTGTTGAGCGTTTGGCGATGCTGCGTTATGGCATTGGAGATCTGCGATTGAACTTTGAAAACGACCTTCGTTTTCTCTCTCAGTTTCGATGAGGCGGCCACATGATTTTATCTGAAAGTTGGCTTCGCGAGTGGGTGAACCCTGATCTAGATTCCCATGAATTAGCGCATCGTTTAACGATGGCCGGTCTTGAAGTCGATGCCGTGACGGCGCTGGCAGAGGGGTTGAGTGGTGTGATCGTGGCAGAAATTGTTGCGACACAGCAACACCCTGATGCCGACAAACTTAGGGTTTGCTCGGTGAACACNGGGAGTGACATCGTACAAATAGTCTGTGGCGCGCCGAATGCCGAGGTGGGCCTNAAGGCGCCGTTGGCGCAGCCAGGAGACAAGCTACCGGGTGGTGTGAAAATTAAGAAAGCCAAACTTCGCGGCGTTGAATCACAAGGCATGCTGTGCTCCGCTGCCGAACTCACGCTCTCAGAGGATCACGATGGGCTGCTAGCACTGGCATCTGACGCGCCAGTTGGCAAAGGCATTACCGAGTACCTCGATCTTGATGATCGACTGATCGAAATTGGGCTGACGCCAAATCGGGCCGATTGTTTGAGTGTGCTAGGCGTGGCGAGAGATTTAGCGGTCGTCATCGATTTGCCTTTTAATGAGGAGGTTAGCGCGTCGGTTGAGCCTGCACTCGACGAAACCTTCCCCGTTACTGTGCTGAGCCCCGAAAAGTGTCCTCGGTATCTGGGTCGAGTTATCAGAGATGTTGATATTAATCGGCCAACCCCACTTTTTATGGTTGAGCGGTTAAGACGATCAGGTATCCGCTCGATCGATCCGGTAGTCGACATTACTAATTATGTGATGTTGGAACTTGGGCAGCCGCTGCATGCCTTCAACCTTGAGGCGCTAGAGGGCGGTATTGTTGTGCGAGAGGCCCAGCCTAATGAGGCCCTGACGTTACTGGACGGGCAGTCGAGAGAGATGACAGCGGGCACGTTAATGATTGCTGATGAGGTCAAGCCACTTGCCATGGCTGGCATTATGGGTGGTGAAGGGAGCGGTGTTGATCAGCAGACCCGCCACTTATTTCTCGAAGCCGCTTTTTTTACGCCAGAGCTGATGGCTGGNCGCGCTCGGCAGTACGGGTTGCACACCGATGCATCTCATCGATACGAGCGAGGCGTTGATCCAGAACTGCCTTATCGTGCGATAGAGCGTGCAACGACCTTACTGATGGAGTGGGTCGGCGGAAAACCAGGGCCGATTACCGATATCTCTGCCACCGAGCATCTACCGGTTCGTACCGGTGTGACGCTGCGTGCCTCTGCTATTGAGGCAATGCTGGGTATTGAGGTGCCAGCGGACGAGGTCACGCGGATACTCAAGGGACTCGGGTTTGAGGTGGTGGTCGACTCAGCCGCTCAAGAGTGGTGCTGTACCGCACCGAGCTGGCGGTTTGACATGGGCCTTGAGGCAGACCTGATCGAGGAGATAGCCCGTATTTTTGGCTATGACAATATCCCCACACTGCCGGTTCAGGGAGCGTCGCAAGCAGGCGTGAACAGTGAAACGACGACCTCCCTCGCTGATATCCGACATCGACTCGTATCCAGAGGCTTCAATGAGGCGATTACGTTTAGCTTCGTAAGCCCTGATGCTCAAGCACTTTTCGATCCTGATTGTGTGCCTGTTGCATTGAAAAACCCCATCTCATCGGATCTTGCCGTGATGCGAACGTCCTTGCTGCCCGGGTTAGCGGGAGCCGCGGCGCACAACATTAAGCGCCAGATAACGCGCGTTCGTTTTTTTGAGACCGGGCTCCGTTTTTTACCCGAAGCTAACGGCTTAGCGCAAACGCCGACCTTAGCCCTCATTCTGTGCGGCGCTCGCACGCCAGAAGGTTGGTCTGCGCAATCTGAATCCGTCGATTTTTATGATCTTAAAGGCGAGATCGAGGCACTGCTCGCCGCAGCGGCTAAGCCAGTCACGTTTCGGTCTGCCATTAGGGCAGGTCTGCACGACGGACAGACCGCTGAGGTGGTGCTCGGTGATTCCGCGATAGGCGTAATGGGTCGGTTGCACCCCACGGCGGCGAGTGAGCTGGATTTGCCCAACAAAACATTTGTGGCCGAGTTAGATTTAGCGGAGGTGTTGCAACGCGCCATGCCTGATTATCACGATATCTCACGTTATCCAGAGGTGCGACGGGACCTTGCGGTAGTGCTCGATAAGCAGGTTGCGGCCAGCGCGGCTGTGGACTTAGTCAAGGCGGCGGCTGGGGAATACCTAGCTGACGTTGTTGTCTTCGATCTCTACGAGGGCGAGGGAGTGGCGGAAAATGAGAAAAGTCTCGCGATGGGTTTGACTTTCCGAGATCAAAGTCGCACTCTCACTGACGAGGAAGTCAGCAATGCGCTGGCTCAAGTAATTGATTCTCTGACAGAAAAGTTGGGCGCTCGCCTGAGGCACTGATTGAGTAGATGACCGCACTAACCAAATCCGAAATGGCTGATCGACTTCATGAACGCCTCGGCTTAAATAAGCGTGAGGCCAAGGAGTTAGTGGAGCAGTTCTTTGAGGAAATCCGATTGTGCTTAGAGAACAACGAGCAGGTGAAGCTCTCGGGTTTTGGCAATTTTGATTTGCGGGATAAGCGGCAGCGGCCAGGTCGAAACCCGAAGACAGGGGAAGAAATTCCGATTTTGGCGCGACGAGTCGTGACGTTTAAAGCGGGCCAGAAGCTGAAAGAAAGAGTGGATCTGAGTATGGGTGACGAAGGGCTAACGGATGTTTGATGCAACCCATAATGATGAGTTGCCGGCTATACCAGGTAAGCGCTACTTTACTATTGGTGAGGTGAGCGAACTGTGTGCCGTCAAGCCGCACGTTTTGCGTTATTGGGAGCAGGAGTTCTCACAGCTGAGCCCTGTGAAGCGACGTGGCAATCGACGTTATTACCAGCGCGAAGATGTTGAGTTAGTGCGTACCATTCGCAGTTTGCTTTATGCTCAGGGCTATACCATCGGTGGTGCGCGTCAACGTTTAAGTAACGAGCGCCGTGATCCCACGCCGGTGGAAGTGCAGGCTGCCATTCGTGAGAGTCTGAGCGATCTAGAAAAAGCACGTACGCTGCTTTCTTCGGTTTAAACCCCCACCAAATTTGGGTATGATTCGCGTCGATTCGGGGCGTAGCGCAGCCTGGTAGCGCACCACACTGGGGGTGTGGTGGTCGCAGGTTCAAATCCTGCCGTCCCGACCAATTTATACCTCAATATCAATCGCTTGCTGATCATGCCTCACTGGCGTTGCTCGGTGGCGATCTGATTTACCCAGCATTTATCCGGGTACATCACTTTAGCGCCTAATAGGCCGTCGTTCCTGAGCCTTCAGAAAAATCTGCATTGATAAACAATCACGGAGATTCAATTGGCAAGTGGTGGCGCTAAACCCAATGCGTGACGTTGCTGAATAAGACAGGTTTGCCACTGAACGTATCAGTTGACATCGTTTTGCTGACATTAAGTTATGGAGGTTTAGCTGGTGCCTAAAAGGCTCGATTTGCGTTATCGCACCTCCGCAGAGAATGATAGCGACCGTGCAAACGCAATTTTTTCTGGTGCTGTATTAGTTTACCGCTCAGTGCCAGCGATGCATGAGCTTGTAGATTGTCTCCGTGAAATCACGCAACGAGAAGTTGGCCTGAGTGATCCTTGTTTAGCGGAATCGATACTAAAATCCGAAGAGTTTCGACACCGTGCTAGCTCTGCTCGACAAATTGTTAGGGAGCATGACGACGTAGCAAGGCTTTATAAGAAGGTATTGCTCGAGGCGGGTGTCGATATTTCTGCTGTGTTCTATGACCACTTTAAGCTGCGTTTTCAACCATCAGACGACGCTTCAAAAACTCGATATATGCGCGACTTGCCAGCGCATCGAGATACATGGGGATCCAATATTCATGCGCAAATCAATTGGTGGGCACCTGTTTGGCCAGTGACAGCCGACCGAACGATTGGGATTTTTCCAGCGCTGTGGAATGTGCCGGTGCCAAACGTCAGTGCTCAGTGGAGCTATCGGGAACTGATGCATCGCCTCAAGGGTGACAAGAGCACAAGGTACCCCATGCTGCCACAGTGCCTGGCTCCGCCGTCACCNAGTGAGGCAGAGCCCATCGTCATACATCCGGGTGACATCATGGCTTTCTCGGGTGCGCATTTACATTGCTCTATGCCAAATCAGTCTGGGCTAGTTCGGGTTAGTACTGAAACGCGTACCGTGTCAGCTCTCGATTTACTCTATTCACGTTCCGCTAAAAATGTTGATTGCGGAGCATCAGTCAGCCATTTTGATTGGTTCCATCATATAGAGACGGGCGATTCGCTGGCTCATCATGCGCTGGGAGGCCAAACCACCTGATCCTGCCCAGTCGATTCCGCCCCTAATGTATCCGGGCGGTCACCATTGGATCCGTGCAACCTTCCAGTGCGCGGCATAAGGGCAGCATTCCTCTGAGCCGCATTAGCAAAAACCGGTTGATATCGGTTCGGATCTAAACAGGAGCCCATGTTGCACCTTGGCTCTATTTCCGGTTGGATACATCGGATTAGTCGTTTTGATCTGTGGAGGGCGGCCCATGACACTGCCAGAGAGTCACTCAAACACCGTCTCGTGCCCGCATGAGCTTAACGATGTCGATCTGTTTTCTGCCGGTGCGCAGGAACATTGGTACGACGCTTACTCCATATTACATCGTGAAGCGCCGGTGCACCGGTTGGCAGGAGAGGGCCTCACTCCCCAAACTGACGCCTTTATTCTTAGCCGCTACGACGACATTAATCGGGTAGTCAAGGATCCGCTGCGTTTCACGCCGATTACCTCGCTGATGCTCGAGCAATTGGCAGCCTCCGACACGCCGCCTGAGCAGATGGATTACATCAATATGATGATGGTTTCCATGCTCACCCTGAGGCCCACGGTTGAGTTGTGGCGGGCACACCGAAAGGAACTCACCGACCCTTGGGTTGGTCCGGGTGCAGAGCGTCATCGCGGCATGATTACCCGGCGGGTGGATGCATTGATTGATCAGCTTCCGAGTGAGGGCGACATTGACTTCGTGCAGGCCTTCGCCCGACCGCTGCCGCAGCAAGTGATGGCCGAGGTGCTGGGCTTTCCGGAAGCAGATATTCCCCAGCTGGCGGCTTGGGGTGAAGCCCAAGTCATGCCGTTTGTTTATGGGGAGGGCCACTTAAATCGCCTCACCGACGAACAACTCAACGTTCAGTTTGAAAAGCTCGAAGGGTTTAAGGAGTACGTTCAGGATGTCGTCAAGGCAAAGCGCGCGAAGCCCGGCAATGACATGATCAGTTTCATGACTCAGGTCACTTACAGCGCACTGGACCGAAAACTCACCGACCTCGAAATTAACGGCATCGTCTATGCGATGGTACTGGGCGGATTAGAGACCACGCAGTATGCACTGGAGCAGCAGGCACAATTGATTTGTGATCGACCAGAGCGCTTTGCCGCTTTGAAGGATGATCCCGCTCTACTTCGGGTCTTCATCGAGGAGTCGTTAAGACTGAGAGCGCCCACGCAGGGGCTCTCTACCCGGCTCACCAGTCAGGATGAAATGTTTGGTGATGTCGAGGTACCAAGGGGGTCAGTGCTCCACCTCAGGTGGGCGGCAGCGAATATCGACGCCGCCGAATTTGATTGCCCGCTGGATCTCAGGCTGGACCGCAAGGCGGCCAGCCGGCATCTGTCTTTTTCGGCAGGGCCGCGAGTGTGTCCGGGTGCGGGTATTTCGCGGTTGGAGCAACAAATAGCGTGGACCCGCCTTCTCGAGCGCTGCGATAGTATTCGGTACGGCACCGAAAACGCCTTTTTGCATCAACCTGGCATTATGTTGGGGACCTTGGAATTGAATCTAAATATTGTCAAATCGCCAGACTGAACGGGAGCACACAGATATGGCCACGATCCTCGCGCACCTCGAAATCAAACCCGGCATGGAAACACAATGGGAGGCGATCATGTCTGACATGGTCCGAGAGACCTTTGAAAAAGAAGCGCGCGTATTGCGCTATGAGTACTTTAAGGGCCAAAAGCCTCTCCATTATTACTGCCTGCTTTCGTTTGAAGACAAGTGGGCGTTCTACCTTCATCAGGCCTCGGATTATCATGAGGGCCATGACTTCGAGGGAGTGCTGGCCAAGGTTGAGTTGGAGTACCTTGATCCGGTTCAAGGTGCCAACGCCTTGCCGGCAACCGAAAACCCGCCACTGCCTGGTGATGCTTCCGATACCCTGCGCAACACCGAGGCACTGTTTCCAGTTCTAATACCAAAATGGTGGGTGTCCAGAGCGTAGTGGGCTGAGAATTTGCTAGCGTCTTTGCTGATTGAGCGCTTATCAGTGCTCTAGCGCTACATACCACCTGTTACATAGAGGCACTGGCCAGTAATCCAGCTGGCGGCCGGCGATGCGATAAAGACCACAGCGGCACCGATGTCCTCCACTTTGCCAAAGCGTTGCAGGGGAATGCCCAAATTCTTCTCCATTGCGGGCACCTGCTCCTCGCTTATGCCGGTAGACTCCTGGAAGTTCTGGGTAGGCACAGGGCCTGGCGCCACTGCGTTGACTCGAATCTTGGGTGCGAGCTCCACCGAAAGCGTTTCGGTAAGGCTGTTGGTAGCGGCTTTAGCTGCGGCATAAGGGCCATTTTTTCTCTGGGGCCCGAAGGCGGTTCTCGAAGATATGTTGATGATGACGCCGCCCGCCTCATCCATCAGCTTTGCGGCAGCTGTTGAACCCGCCCAGACGGATTTCAGGTTCAGGTCAATCTGAGCGTTCCAGCGGTCTTCGGGGGTGCGGGTAAGGTAACGTGGCGTGGCATCGGGCAAACCACCAGCGTTGTTAACCCAGATGGTTGGGGCGCCGAGAATGCCGACAACCTGCTCCCCCAATGCATCTAACTGCCCTGAAGCAGTCACATCGGTTGGCACAGCGAGGCCCTTGCGGCCGCGTTGCTCAATTTCACGCACAACGGCCTCTAGATCAGCCAGGTTGCGCGAGGCGACGGCGACATCGGCACCGGCCTCGGCCAGGCATAGCGCTATTCCGCGGCCAATACCCTTACCACCGCCGGTTACCACCGCTACCTGGCCGTCCAGGCGAAATGAATCAAGAATAGCCATAATCCGCGTGCTCAGTTAACGCTGTCCATTATTATGCATGAATCGAAAACTCGAGCATCATTGTGTGCGAACCATTGAACTCTGATAGCGGAACTCGGGTCGCTGCACCGCATTATTCTGCGAACCCATCATCCTCAAACTGCCGACGGTGTCCCGCCGTCCTTAACCTGTTGCCCCGACTGCCATTGCTTAAAGTCAGCACTCTGACGATACAACGCGCGGATACCGCGCCGTCAGTCGTTTCATCTGTTTACTTGCGATCAGCAGTTGGCCGTTTGCGTGGCTTTTTTGGTTTTGAGTCATCGCCGCGATGCGCTTTTGGCTTACCTTTTGCGGCGGGCTTATTTTTCTTGCCTTTACCTGCTGGCTTGGTACGTCGCTGCTCACCGCCGGCGCTATTATGAATACTCAATTTCAGTGGCTTTTGACAAACCCTTACCTTGTAGAGATGATCAAACAACTCTTTCGGCATGCCCTCCGGCAGATCAACGGTGCTATGGTCATCATGTAATGTGATATGACCAATAAACTGCGCGTCTATATCCGCTTCATTGGCGATCGCGCCGACAATATTTTTTGGTGAGACATCGTCGTTGCGGCCGACTTCAATACGATAGGTGACCATCTCGACGTTATTGCCTTCATGATCAGTTATCGGCTTCTTGCTTTGAGCGGCTTTTGGAGCACGATCAGAACGCTGACTCTCATTTCGGTCGGTTCGGTCAGCGCGCTCGTTGCGGTCGCTTCGGTCAGTACGTTCATTGCGCTGACGGGCCTTGCGATTGTTAGCGCGGTCGCTGTCGGAGGCTCTGGGCGTATCGATAGCCACCAGCTTAGGAAATAACGGACGCTCTTTCTGCACCTCAAACGCCAGCGCTGCAGCAAGCAGCGTCATGTCGATATCGTGCTCAGCGGCAACCTCTTTAACCAGTGAGTGAAACTTATCCAGTTTGGTGGACTGAGACATACCTACGAGCTGCTGCTTAAACAGCTCAACGCGTTGCCCACTGACCTCTTCATTGCTGGGCAAATTAAAGGCACTGATAGGCTGGCGCGTAGATTTCTCAATTGAGCGCAATAGGCGGGTTTCTTTTTGGGTAACCAGCATGATGGCTTTTCCCTCGCGACCGGCGCGCCCAGTTCGACCAATACGGTGAACATAGGACTCATTGTCGTGGGGAACATCGTAGTTAATAACGTGACTGATCCGCTCAACATCGAGCCCACGCGCGGCGACGTCGGTGGCCACCACGATGTCCAACTGACCTTTCTTTAGGCGATTGATGGCGCGTTCGCGCACAGCTTGGGTCAGATCACCGTTGAGTGCCGCCGAGGAAAATCCACGGGCCTCTAGTTTTTCAGCAATCTCCAGTGTTGAGGATTTAGTGCGGACAAAGATAATCATGCCATCAAACTGCTCAACTTCGAGGATGCGTGTCAGTGCATCCATTTTCTGGTGGCCCTTAACCATCAGATGCGCCTGAGCGATACGCTCAACTGTTGTCGTCTTGTTCTCGATACTGACTAATTCGGCATCGCCGAGATACTTGTCGGCAACTCGTTTGATCGCTGGTGGCATCGTCGCAGAGAACAGGGCGCGCTGACACTCAGGCGGAGTCTTGGCTAGAATCGTTTCTACATCATCGATAAAGCCCATTCGTAACATTTCGTCCGCTTCGTCCAAAATCAAACCTTTGATCTGGCTGAGGTCCAGGCTCCGACGACGCAAATGGTCAAGCATCCGCCCGGGGGTGCCGACCACAACTTGAGCACCGCGCTTAAGCCCGCGGAGCTGTCCACCAATATCGGCACCACCGTAGATCGGCAGAACGTGGAAGCCTTTGATGTGTTTTGCGTAACTTTGAAAAGCTTCAGCCACCTGAATCGCCAACTCGCGGGTCGGGGTTAATACCAATACCTGCGGTGCGGTTTGTTTGTCATTCAGCTGGCTCAAAAAGGGCAGTGCAAAGGCAGCAGTCTTGCCAGTACCGGTTTGAGCAGTACCCAGTAGGTTTTTGCCTGCTAGCAGGATGGGAATGCTCGCCGCTTGAACGGGAGAGGGCTGCTCGTAACCGAGTTGCTTTACCGCTTTGAGGACCGGGGCAGCAATACCCAGAGATGCGAAGTCGACCGATGACATTGAATTACCTGTGTTTGGGGCGTTTTAAAATCCCCACCATTGAGGCCGCGGAGCATACGCCTAAGTAGCTATTTTTTATATATTTTTTCGGGTTCATTTTTCGCAAGCGCTAGGGCGCTGTTACAGATCTAAAGCAAAATTGGCCAGTTGGTTTGATCGCCTGATCATGTTGGGGTCAAGCCAAAACGCGAGCTACGCACTCGATTTTCTTGAATCGGCGAAAACCCTATTCCTGCGCGGAAGACGTCACTGCCAGTGCCGGTGCCCTCTGTGTCGGCGTTGATCCTCCCTCTCCGAGTCGCAACTGCATCTCTTGTTGCGCGGCGCTGAGGCTATTTACCCTCCGCAATGAATGCAGATAATCTCGCTCCGGCCCATCTCGGTCGAAAGGCAGCCAGTATGCTTCCCCTTCAGTTACCCATCACCGCTTTTTCGCAGTGAATGTAATGGGAAGCGACTTCATGGCACGTAATAAATAGTGGGGGTGGTACGTAATATCGCTTTCTGCCGTGGCAAAAGCCAAGCTGTCAATACGATCGATTAGCGCCGTAAAAGACCAATGGAGCTCGCGACGAGCCAGTGGTGCACCCAAACAATGATGCTTGCCAGAACCAAATGCCATATGACCACCGGGCTGTCTGCGCTCGAGATCGAGCTGTTCAGGGTTTTCAAAACGCCGCTCATCTCGATTCGCTGCTCCAAAGCGCACATTGATGAGGCTTCCCGCAGGGATACGCACGCCGCTTAACTCTACGTCTGTGGCCGTGGCTCGCATCAAGCTCTGTACAGGCGATTCCAATCGCAAAACCTCTTCGATGAAGACCTTGAGGTAACGATCGGGATCATTTTTGAGTTGCGCCCAGACCAGCGGATTCTCAATAAGCAACTTCACGCCTGCAGAAATCGCGTTGGTCGTGGTTTCAGAACCCCCGACAAACGTATCCGCCATCATTTCGGCATGCAGTTCGTTGTCACTGAGTGGTCGCCCCCAGCCCTCGATGACCGTGTTGACTAAGGTACTCAGCAAGGAGTCGTTGGGGTTTTGTCTGAGCTTATCGAACACTGGCTGAAAGTAATGTTGCGCTTCGATTTCTTTGCGCACCGACTCCAGCTCCTCTTCCTCTGATTGCATTAAGCTAATGCGATGGAAGAACGCTTCGGTCCACTCTTTGATTCGCCAGATATCATCCGGGTTCGCCCCCATTTGCCGTCCGATGATGAGGAGCGGCAGCGGAACGGCAAATTGTCTGACCCAGTCGCAATGACCTTCCTCGATGAAGTCATCGATCAGCCGGTAAGCTAAATCTCGAACCTCCTCATCGAGGGCTTCAATTTTTTTGGGTCGAAAAGCGTCGTTAAAGACAGCTCGTAATGCTTTGTGATCCGGGTCGTCACGTCCATTCAGCGTTTTTGCGGGGACCCAACCTTCCTGCTCGAAAGTGTTCCAAACGCGTTTCGCCCTAGGGCTTGGTTCGGTTGCGTCAGTGAGGTAAGCGGTTTCGCTGGTAAACCGTTGGGTGTCTGTGAGCACGGTGCGCACATCCTCAAAGCGTGTGATCACAAACATCTTGGTGACGGGGCATTGGTATACTGGTGCCTCGTTTCTTAGCGTTTCGTAAGCGCCGTAAGGGCATTGTTGTGTTTTTAGGTCAAACAGGTTGACTGCCGGCTGTGTCTCGCTGGTCATGAGCTGGTCTTTCCTTTTGATTCCGCGCTTCTAAAATAATAGACGGCAGGGCCCTGCGAGGGAAGCATCGGTCCCTTTTAAAAAAATAGCACTGGGCAGTGGCACCGGTAATGAACGCGTGTTCGCGTTACACTTTCTGGCCCCACTGAGACGACGAGCTAGCGCTGATGGCCAGCCCCTTACCCAAACACCCGCAGCTTCGCGGCAACTATGCGCCGATCAATTTTGAAGCAGACTGTCAGGACTTGGTCATAGAGGGCGCGGTGCCAGAGGGACTTGCCGGATCGCTTTACCGCATTGGCCCTAACCCTAAGTTTGTGCCAGATCAAGGCTACCACTGGTTTTTTGGCACCGGCATGGTGCACGCTTTTCACGTGCACGAAGGCAAAATTGATTACGTCAATCGCTGGGTGCGGACACCCAAATTTGAGGCTGAGTTGGCGGCAGGAACGAGCTTGCCTATGAGTATTGTGGTTGATCCCGACACCGGACAGCTGCAATCAGAGCGACGCAACGGCTTGGCGAATACCCATATTATTTGGCATGCCGATCAGTTACTGGCGCTAGAAGAGGGGAGTCACCCCTTCACCTTGTCTCCGACAACGCTCGACTCTGAGGGGTATGGCCACTATGCCAATGCGCTGTCAGGGCCGATGACAGCGCATCCAAAAATTGATCCGATCACGGGTGAGTTACATGGTTTTGGTTACATGTCTGACGCCCTTGGCAGTGCCGGCATGAGCTATCACGTGGTCGACGAGCAAGGCGTTGTTATACGCTCCGACATCTTTACGGCTCCCTTTGCCGCCATGGTGCATGATTTTGCGGTCACGAGAGACTATGTGCTGTTTCCGCTCTTTCCGCTGACGTTTGATTTTAAGAGGATGGAGAAACTGGGCTCTCCGTTTGCCTTTGAACCTCAGGCAGGTGCGGTGATTGGCGTGTTGAAAAGGGGCGCTCCCATCAGTGAGATCCGATGGATTGAGGCGCCAGTCTGCTTCGTATTTCATTACTTAAACGCATGGAACGAGGGCGAGCAGATCACCTTTGACGCCATCGACTTTTCGGTTGCGCCTAACTTTCCTGACGCTGATGGCAATCTACCCGAGTTTGCTGAGGCTCAGGGCAGATTGACTCGTTGGCGACTTGATTTAGCAACGGGCGCTGTCGAACGTACGCCGTTACTCGATCTGGCTTGCGAGTTCCCTCGCATCGATGATCGCTATGCGATGAAGCGGCATACACAGGCTTTTCTGGCTACCGCGTCACAGCGGCAGCGCGGCGACGGCGGAGTATTCCACGAGGTGACCCATTTGAATCTGGAGAGTGGTGCAACCCAAGTGTGGGATGCAGGTCTGGGTAATGGTGTTTCAGAACCCGTATTTGTGCCTCGCCACGCGAGTGCTGATGAGGGAGATGGCTGGTTACTGGCAACCGTCTACGATGCTACCAGTCAAGCGTCTTCACTCGTTATCTTGGACGCTACCGCGGTGTCACAAGGACCGGTCGCCACCGCCAGATTGGACCACCGCATACCATTTGGTTTTCACGGCAGTTGGCGCGCAAACGAGTGAGTTTGGTTAAGGCCTGAGACCACAGGTGCACNGATCACAACAGCCGCCAAGACGTTCCAGACAGAGACCGGGAACGGGCGCTTTTGAGGCGGATGGCTAACTTTGATGCAGTGTTTGGCTTGCGGTGCTTTGATTTGCGAAGCTTAGAGCAGCGGTGCACTGACGTGACGCGCTCTGACATGATGTGTGGGCTTGTTTCGAAGGCGTGTCATAGTCGGTGGACCGACTGATACACGATCCATCCCGCAATAGAGCGCATGTTTTCAGGTATTCGCCTTTCGGAGGGTGTCGGAGCGTTTGTCTTCTCCCTCATGATCCCAGCCTGGCGCTAACAGCAGGTAGCGCAAACCATCTTGCCACCGCTGAGTTCGTCTCAGATCCTTTATGATCGTCGCATACTCGCCAAAGGCGATGGATGTTGGCCGAAAGGTATTAATGTTGTTGGTCAGGCCATAGCGAACCGGTTCTTCCTGGGTTTCTTCGCTGAAGGTTCCAAAGAGACGGTCCCAGATAATGAGGACACCTGCGTGATTACGATCTAAATACCGCACATTCGACCCATGATGCACACGGTGATGTGACGGGGTATTGAATAACCATTCGAACCAGTGGGGCATCCGATCGATGGTCTCGGTGTGCAGCCAAAATTGATAGATCAGGCTGACACTCATCATGGTCACGATCATTACTGGGTCAAAACCCAGCAGCGCCAAGGGACACCAAAAAAGATACTTCAGGCAACGTTCGCCCACACCCTGCCGCAACGCCGTACCGTAGTTATAAAACTGCGAATTATGGTGTGGCACGTGACCCGCCCACAAAAAGCGGACCTCGTGGTTGGCGCGATGAAAACCATAATAGGTGAGATCATCAAGAAAAAAGAGCAATAGCCACCACTGCGGTGCATGGCTTATCACGTCTTTGAAGGGTGAGCTTTCCCAGCAGATAAACATGAGCATCACGCCCGCGAGTTTGGGTAACACGTCAATGACAACTGTGAGACCCATCACGCCCATCGAGGCAAAGAAGTCACGACGGTGATACAGCGGTAGCGCTTTACGCCAGGCGATATACCACTCTAGGGCCAGCGCTGCCAAGAACACGGGCACCGCGTAAATCACCCAATCGTTCTGCAAAATGGCAAGCGCGTCAGACACAATCCTATCCATCATTTATGAGCCAGCTCCTGAGCTCGTTTTATTCTCTGTCGAGATGGGTGCGCGCCGCAACTGAGTCAACTGGGCCATAATTGCGATGGCGATTTCCATGGCAGTTTTAGAGCCGATCGCCAAACCGACGGGTGCGTGGAGCCGGTTTAAGGCGGCCTCACTGAGCCCCAGCTTGCGCAACCGATCGAGCCTTGTCGCCGTGGTGCGTACCGATCCCAATGCGCCAACGTACCAAGCACTGGTCTCAAGGGCTTCCATTAACGCCATGTCGTCGACCCGAGGATCATGGCTGAGGGTAATAATGGCACATTGCTCATCATTTCCATGTTGACGGACAACGTCGTCGGGCAACCCCAATACCTTTTGTACGCTAGGACCCTGCCACTGATCTAGCGCCCATTCGCGAGAATCCCCCAGTAAGACTTCGTAATCCATTGCTAGGGCCAGGGTGCTCAGGCTGGCGGCGAGCTGTCCCGCCCCCACCAACAATAAGCGGTGACGGGGTCCAAAGCAGTGGTGCAATCGTGTTTCATCTTGCTGAAGCGCCGTAAATTGGGCGCTGAGTTCAAGCTGCGTTTCCCCCGTTCGGAGGTCTACGGCTCTCGCCATGACTTGCCGCGATATTACTGCATCGAGTGCCTGTTCAATCCAGTCGACGTCCTTTTCATCGAGCTGTTGCACGGCGAGTTCAAGGCGACCACCACAGGGCAAACCCCATTTTTCGTTGTCTTCTGCGGAGACGCCATACTCGATGACATGAACCTGAGGGCCATCGAATTCGCCGGCCAGNAGGCGAGCAATAAGGTCTTCTTCGACACAGCCGCCGGAGACGCTGCCTGTTTGCGAGCCATCGGGTTTAAAGGCGACCAGTGATCCCACGGGCCGGGGCGAAGATCCGATGGTTTTAGTAATCGTGATCAACCAAGGATTTTGCAGTGATTGAAGAGCCTCAAGCAAGCAACTGAGAATACTTTGGTCTGTTGAATTCATGCTGCTTGTCCATCTCACTGCGGTTGAAATCACGGAGGCGCTGACCTTACGGCAGCTCATCGAAAGCGGCCTCGCGTCTTGATCGCGAAAGAGCACGCCGCGTCATTCCGCCATTGTAGGGGACATAGATCCATACAGGGCAGCAATAAACCCATTTACCGCTTGTCCACAGCATCACATGGGCGTGAAAGTATTGGCATAACTGCGGTCTATACCGCATCATGTGCACCCTTTTTTTTCAAATAACGATCACAGGTAACTCGCCATGCCCCATCCCGTCTATATCTACGACGCCGTTCGCACTCCTCGCAGTAAAGGAAAATCCACTGGCACACTCCATGAGGTGAAGCCAATTGATTTAGCGGCCGGTTTGTTGGTTGAGCTGCAGCAGCGTCATGACTTAGACACCAGCTACGTTGACGATGTGGTGATGGGCTGTGTCTCACCTATCGGTGAGCAAGGTTCGGATGTGGCGAAGATGGTTGTGCAGAATGCCCAGTGGGATGAATCGGTTCCCGGTGTTCAACTGGATCGCTTCTGCGCTTCCGGCTTGGAGGCAGTGAATATCGCGGCACAAAAGATCGCATCGGGATGGGAAGATTTGGTGGTCGCAGGCGGCGTCGAATCGATGTCTCGTGTCCCCATGGGGTCTAACGGTGGCGCCATGGCGAGTGATCCAGAATTTGCTGTTAAATCGAGCTTTGTACCTCAGGGGATTGGCGCCGATACCATTGCCACACTCGCGGGATGGTCCCGCGAGGACGTCGACGAGTACGCCGTCCTGTCGCAGCAGCGTGCAGCGCATGCGCGGGATAATGGCTGGTTCGACGGTTCCGTTGTCCCAGTGAAGGACAGTAGCGGCGTGACCATTCTTGANCGCGACGATTTTATCAAGCCCAATACCACGGTCGAGGGCTTGGCCGGTCTGAAGCCGTCTTTTGAAGTGCCAGGCAGTATGGGTTTCGACGACGTTATCTTGGCCAAATACAACATGTTGGACAAAATTAACCACGTCCATACCCCCGGTAATTCATCCGGTATTGTCGACGGCGCTAGCGCGGTGATGGTCGGTAGCGAAAAGGCCGGCAATGATCTGGGCTTGAAGCCACGAGGTCGTATTGTGGCAACTGCAGTACTGTCTACCGACCCCATCATCATGCTGACCGGACCTGGCCCGGCTGCCAAGAAATGCTTGGATAAAGCGGGTATGACGGCTGCAGACATTGATCTGTGGGAGATTAACGAGGCGTTTGCATCGGTAGTGCTGCGTTACATGAAAGATCTAGACCTTAATATAGAAACCACCAATGTGAACGGCGGTTCTATTGCGATGGGACATCCTTTGGGTGCAACCGGTGGGTGCTTGGTGAGTACCGTACTCGATGAGCTCGAGCGGCGTGATGCGAAGCGCGCCATGTTGTCACTCTGTGTGGGTGGTGGCATGGGTATTTCTACCATTATTGAACGAGTCTAAAACGTCGCAGTCAGAGGGATTGAAAGCAACATGAGTGGATTTAACTACGAAAAAGACGCCAATGGCGTGGTGACGGTCACGATGGATATGGAAGGGCCCGTGAACTCGATGTCGGCTGCGTTCTTGCCATTGCTGAGAGAAACAGTCGAGAAATTAGAGTCAGAATCAGAGTTAACGGGTGTGATACTGACATCGGCTAAAAAGACCTTTTTTGCCGGCGGTGATCTTAACTCGCTCAATCAGGTGACACCGGAGACAGCAGAAACCTTTTTCAATGAGGCACAGGCGATCAAGGCCGACTTGCGTCGCTTGGAGAAACTGGGCAAACCGGTTGTGGCGGCGATTAATGGTGCTGCACTGGGGGGGGGATTTGAGCTGGCACTTTCTTGTCATTATCGCATTGCTTGGGACAATAAAACGGTACAGCTAGGATTTCCCGAGGTCACGTTGGGATTACTGCCCGGCGGTGGCGGCGTGGTGAAGACCATTTATCTAATGGGATTAATGGCGGCCAACGAATACCTCATTGAGGGTAAGCGCATAGTGCCTGCCAAAGCCAAGGAAGCTGGCTTTATTCACGAGGTTGTCGAGAGTCTTGACGATCTGGTTCCGCGCGCTAAAGCATGGATTGCTGAGCATCACGACGACGAGGCGGCCTGTACTCAGCCTTGGGATACCAAGGGCTATAAGATCCCTGGTGGAAACGCCAATCATCCTGCAGTGGCCCCTATGCTCCCAGTTGCTTCCGCCATGATTGCGCAGAAAACGCGGGGGTTATTGCCCGCGCCGGTCAAAATTTTGGATGTGGCAGTGTCTGCTATGCGGGTCGACTTTGAGACCGCGATGCGGATTGAGAGCCGGGGGTTAACCGAGTTGGCACTGACACCAGTGGCGAAGAACATGATCAACACGTTCTTCTTTAACCTCAATCAGATCAACGGGGGCGCCTCTCGCCCAAAAGATATCGAGCCGCAAACGACGAAAAAGGTGGGTGTGCTGGGTGCTGGCATGATGGGTCAGGGCATCGCTTATGTTTCAGCAATGGCGGGTATCGAGGTCGTGCTTAAAGATGTCTCCCAAGAGGCGGCTGACAAGGGAAAGGCCTACACCGAGGGATTATTGCAAAAACGGGTTAGTCGTGGCCGATTGTCCGAAGAAAAGGCCAGCCAGATATTAGCGTTGATTACGCCTACGGCAGATAAAGATGATCTTCAGGGTTGCGATCTGATTATCGAGGCGGTGTTTGAAAATATGGCGCTCAAGCACGAGATTACCAAGGAGCTCGAGCCCTGTTTGGCGGAAGGCGGCGTGTGGGGATCCAATACCTCAACGTTACCCATTAGCCAATTGGCTGAAGCCAGTGCCAATGCCGAGCATTTCATTGGTATCCACTTCTTTTCGCCGGTCGACAAAATGCCATTGGTCGAGATCATCATGGGTGAGCACACCAGTGATCTGGCACTCGCTAAAGCGTTTGATTACACCAAGCAGATTCGCAAGACGCCGATCGTCGTCAATGATTCGTTGGGCTTCTTTACCTCACGTACTTTCGGTACTTATCTCGATGAGGGGGTGCGCCTGTTGACTGAAGGTATTCACCCGATACAGATCGATAATCTGGGTAAAGCAATCGGTATGCCCGTTGGGCCACTGGCTGTTTATGACGAAGTGAGTCTGGAGCTGTCTCGAAAGGCTTGGGCCACATGGTCAGAGATGGGCGTGCTGGATAATTGGGGTGATGGCACGATCACCCGCGATGTTATCGACACGATGGTGGGCGACCACAGTCGTGGCGGTCGCCATCACGGCGGTGGGTTTTATGAATACGCAGAAGACGGTAGTAAAACGATTTGGCCTGGCCTGATGGATCTCTACTACAACGCCGACGCCACGGTGGTAGAGGATGACATTAAGGACCGACTGCTGTTTCGGCAGGTTATCGAGGCCCTAAAATGCCTAGAGACTGGCGTACTGCGCAGCGTTGCTGATGGCAATATTGGCTCGATTATGGGCATCGGCGCGCCGGCCTGGACCGGTGGCCTGATTCAGTTCGTGAACACTTATGGACTGGAGCAATTCAGCGCTCGATGCGAGGCACTGGCGGCCCAATATGGCGACCGATTCGAGGCACCCGAGATCGTTGCTCAGAAGATTGCCTCGGGTGAGGCTTTTAGCTAAACCGCTTCGGGTTGAAGATTCGCTCATTGATCAGCGTGCCGACGGGTGGGGTTATCTGCCCGTTGGGACAGTGGGTTGACGGTTGATCAGCGCGCCGACTCTCGCCGTGACGCCAGCGCATAAACTTAACTCCCAAAAACATGGCTTGCCGCCCCTGTGTTGAAGTCGGGTTGGGAGCATTGTTTAGGCCGGGTGGCTGAGTAGATCGGCAGGGTAGGGGCCGCGAGATACTCGTCAGAGCAATCGCCAGAGCAATCGCCAGAGCAATCGTCAGGGTGATCGCCAGGTAACAAGCAAAGGCCAAGGTGTCGGGCAGTAGTCAGGTTTTACCTAGCAATTGCTACAGCATGACCTCTATCAATGAGGGGCCTTTGTGAGCCATGGCCTCTGCGAATGATTGGTCGAGCGCCTCCACCGTCTCGACGGTTGAGGCCTGTAGACCCATACCGCGCGCAATGTCGGCCCAGTTGAGATCGGGGTTACTCAGATCAAGCAGGGATAAAGCGATCGGTCCTGGCGCTTCAACGCCCACCCGTGCCAGCTCAATATTAAGAATCGCGTAAGAGCGGTTATTCAAAAGTAGCACGGTGATATCCAATTGCTCTCTTACCATCGTCCACAGTGCTTGAACGGTATACATCCCTGAGCCATCCGCCTCCAGCGCGATGACGGGTCGGTCGGGGCAGGCGATTGCTGCGCCCACTGCGAGCGGTAAACCTTGCCCAATTGCGCCACCGGTCAATGTGAGCCAATCGTGGGCCGGTGCGTTAGCAGTGAGTAAAAAGGTGGCGAGGCTGTTAGTGGCGCCCTCGTCGCAGACAATGGCGTGCTCGGGTAACCGATTGGCAACCACTTTGCCGAGCTCGGTCGAATCAATTTTGCCGTGATTAAGGGGTTGTGCCGCTTGGGCGCTCGCTGTGACGGGTTGGGCCGGCGCATCAAGCAGATCTGCCAGGCGTGTGAGCGCGTCGAGTGCGTCGACTCGTACATCGACTAGGGTGGCGAGGGAGGCAGTGGCGGGCCATAACACGCTGGGCTTGTCCGGATAAGCAAAGAAAGAAACCGGCGCCTTGGCGCCGACGAGCACGACTGTGTCGAGGTCGGCGAGTTGCTCCACAGCCATTTCGCCAAAGTAGGCCAGTCGTTCTGTGATCACGCGGCCGATACCGCGTGCCTGTCGGGCAAAAAAGGTTTCAGTGACCAACCGGCAGCCGGTGGCTGCGGCAATACGGCCGGCTTGGTAGAGCGCATCTGCTCTCAATGCGCGACCGCCTAAAAATAAGCCGCTGTTGCCTGCGTCACGCAGCTGCTGTGCCACCGCAGCAATGGTGTCGTCACTGGCCCGAGCAGTCGGCACGTTTGGGAGCTGCGTGGTGGGCGGCGCAATATCAGTCCAGGCGTGATCGGCGGGCACTACGAAAGTGCTGATGGACCCCGGGTAAACCTGACTATCGGACAGCGCCTGAAGGCCTGTTTGTGCTAACCCCTCCGCATTGGGCGAGACGGCATAAGACTGTGATACCGGTGTGGCCATACCGCGAATGTCGCTGGTCAATGGTGCATCGTGTTGCAGGTGATCGGTTGCGTGATCACCGACCATGTTAAGAATGGGGGAATGTGCTCGCTGCGCGTTGTGCAGGTTGGCAATGCCATTGGCAAAGCCCGGGCCCAGGTGCAGCAGGGTGAGCGCGGGTTTGTCAGCCATGCGTCCGTAGCCATCTGCTGCTCCCGTCACCACGCCTTCAAATAAGCACAGCACGGCACGAATCTGCGGCTGCTTATCAAGGGCAGCGACCAACTGCATCTCGGATGTGCCTGGGTTGGCAAAACAGGCATCGATACCCTGCTCCGCCAGAGCATTGATCAGTGATTCAGCACCATTCATAGCTTAATCCTTTGGTTTTTTTGCTGCGCGGTGGACACCGGGTTGATCTGGCACTGCAAAACTTAATCGGGCACCGNTGAGGAGACAGTATAACTGCGCGTTGGGCTGGCTCGGTTTGCTGTCCGGAATCCCGGTGCGCGTAATGTTTCCTCCGCGAAGGCTTCCGCTTGGTCTAGATAGTGCTCAGAGGTAGGGTCAGTCATGTGGCTGCCGTACTGGTGCGTGCCACGAATGATTTGTTCACCATCGGCGGTCCACTCAATCAGATAGTAAAGGCCATCGCCGGCGACGACGGTAAGATAGTTATCATCATCGCTTAACTGCTCTGCGTACATGGCGCGGAGGGTGTCCGGGCCCCCAGATACAGCCCAAGTCTGGCCGTCGCGTCCATGTCGCTGTATCTCGCCCCACTCAGGGTCGAGGCGCCCTGATATCCCCGTGACCGATGCCATACACTTAACCAGGGTGTCTCTGGCGGGGGGGAGGGGTTCTTTTGAACGCTCGATCAACCATTCTTCCAACAAGACACATACGCCAAGCGCGGCCTGTCGATTGTCTTTGTCGGTATGGAGATCCCAGGACCTGAGTAGGTCCAGCGCTTCTGTTTGCTCCGGTCCGTCGGGTTCGAGCGCGGTCACCGCACTGAGATAGTGGTAACCGCGATACCGGGGTGAGTAGGCATTGTCGTGCTTAATATCCGAAAAAGCGTCAAACGTGATCGCCGTGTTGGCGTCGAGCAACTCTAACCCTCGTACCGCGCGATTGGTCATCCGTGCGGGCCAACCACTCTCTTTGGGATAATCGGCGACGATCGGGTTGCTGCCCTCGGAGCTGATATGAAACGGGGATTGATTGGCACTGTGGACATAACCTGACGAGGGGTTCGTCACACTGGGCAAGGCTGCTGGGGGCAAATAGGACTGCCAAATTAGGTCGCTGCGATCACCAGGCAGATATTGATCCCACTGCCACCCTTCGGCGCGGTCCGGCATCATCGCATTGTGGACAAAATGGATGACGCCGTCCTCATTGGCGTAGACAAAATTAAAGCTGGCGATGTACTGCAGTGCCATCGCGGCTTGCCACTCTTTGAAAGAGGTCGCCTCGCTAAGTGCTAACCATTGCTCTACTTGTCGAATTTCGCCCATTCCTGCGTAGCGCACGGCGTAGGTACCATGCTCGGTTTTCATGACGGGTCCGTGGATCGAACGATATCCGTCTTCATGGACTGTCCAGGGGAGCCAGCCCCAGAGCAGCACTTTGATCGGAATATCAAAGTGCTCCAGCTCGTGCCACTCGTCATCCAACCGATACTGATTGTCGTGCTCGGGATGCATCTCCAACGCATAAACATCGACCAGATCAGGTTGATTGACGGTAACCCCCCAGCCGTGGTGCTGGTTAAATCCGACGCCCAGCGCGGGTGAGCCAATAAACAGGCCGCCCATCACGTTGAGCCCCTCGCCACTTTGCAGATGCACCTCGTACCAGGAGACTGGGCCCGTGAGGGGTTGATGCGAATTGATCATTAACAGCGTAGAGCCGTCTCGTGTGCGACTGGGTGCGATGGCGGTGGCATTAGAGCCGAGTGTGATGGCCGTATTAGGTAAGTGCGGTGGTTGGCTGACCTCAAATTGCCTGGTATCGGCACGCAGTGCGGTGATGGGTTGTTCAAACCCATAAAAGAGGAGATGCCGGAACATGTGTGCGGCAATGACGTCTTGTGGAGTGACTGGCAAGATGTCCAGTGTCACCCGTTCTGTGTGCGCTGCCGCGAAGGCATTAAAGCCGGCTGCGAAGGCATCGAGATAGCGTTTTGTATCGGGCGAGAGCTGTGCGTCGTAATCTCGCTCGATGGTGTTCCAGAAATCTAGCCACTGCACTAAATAATCGGTGGCGGCGGCGTCCTTACCAAAAACGCGCGCCGCTTGTCCGCGATAATAGGGGAGTGTTTCCTCAAGAATCTCCCAGCCGTCCTCTGCTTGGGCATACGCGAGGCCAAATGCCATGTCGGCATTGGTGTCGCCGTAAATATGGGGGACGCCAAGAGCGTCCCGCTCAATCGTTGCTTCCCATGCACTGCTGGCTAGGCTGAACAGCAGACTCGCTGTCGCCAGCAGCAAGCCGACCGCGCTGCGGCGGGTGTGAAGCACTGCCCAAGGCGCTTGGTTCAGGGTTTCGGAGAGCGACAAGCGCGTCATACGCAATCGTTTATAGGCCTGAGACGTAAGCCGCGATATTGTTAATGTCCCGATCGGCCATCGGCTTGGCGACCGGATACATCATGGCGGACTGTGCCCCGCGTTCTTCACCGGCCCGATAAGCGGTCAATTTGGCCACAATATCGGCAGTCGCTTGCCCGGCAAGCTGTGGACCAATGCCGCCTTCTCCACGGCCACCGTGACAGGCAATACATTGTCCGTAATATTTTTCGCCCAATGCGGCGGGCGTTGCGGCTGCCAGCGCCACCTGCTTGGCCTGCTCAACTTCTGCAATACCACCGCCGTTGGTGGCCTTCCAATCGTCGTAGCATTCATCGACGCATTGGTTACGATTCCCTGTCCACTCAGCATCGTTGCTGTGCGTGCCCACCCAAATGAGGCCAGAAATGATGACAATAAAAGCGGCGACTAGCCCGGTGGTGTTCATTCTATGGTTCCTTTTTTAACGCAATATGACTCAGTGGGGGCCCGGTTAAACCGGCACCCCCCAACTCGAAGCGCGGAATGATAAAGCTTCTGCGTGCCAGATGACAGATGCTAATNCGTCATACCGTTTTTATCGTCACTTCGTGGGCGNCAGTTAAGCCGATTCATTATCGGGCAGATGACCTCGATGCCGCGACTCGGCATACTCTGCACTNTGTAGTATTGATGAATATCGACGTCTCNGGGAGACCGCACTATGTCAAACCCTTATCGTGGCACCATCAAGGTCCGTTTCGCTGATACCGATGCCAATGGGCATGCTTTTTTTGGCAATTATTTTGTTTTCGCAGACGAGGTACTCGGCGACTACTGGGCGGAGCTGGGTTGGGATGTGTCAGATGTCGTCAATCAGGACTATCTCACCTTTACCGTCAACGCCAACATGGACTTTCTGGGTGAAAGCCTCGCCGGAGACACGTTGGAAGTCGAGGTCAAGTCTGAGCGCATCGGTAATTCAAGCGTCGTGATTGGGTTTAGCATGCGCAATCTCCGTACCGACGAAACGACAGGTCGAGGGACGTTTACCTACGTCTTTGTTGATCGCACTACGCGCAAGAGTGCCGCAATGCCGACGAGTTTCCGTGCCGCGCTCATTGAGCGGCATCCAGAACTAGCTTGATCCCTCGGAAGCATGGGGTCGGTTGGTTCCGGATGGCGAATCCATCACACTTCTAGCCCGATAACATTTGAACGAGAAGCGCGTGGAACAACGCAGCAAAAATACGCATCAAGGGAAAGGTCTGGTTCTGGTGCTACAAGACCTGTCCTCGGCAGCGCCGTTTGAGCTGAGCGCTAAATCGAGCGACGAGGCCGCGCAAGACTATTGTTGGTCGGCGCTGGTCCTATCCGCGGCGTTTGGGTTTCGGGTGGTGCCAGGGCAATCTTATTACCTTTATCTTCAGGCGAGCGCATGGAAACTGTCACTGATTTCCCCTGATGAGTGGGGCCATCGACTGCCCGGCACCTATGTGGGGGCCTGCGATTTGCGGATTGACATGACTTGGTCACTGGTCTTCGATCAATCGATCGTAGAAGGCTCGCCAGTGCATGATGCGCTGTTGCAATACCTTACCGGTATCCGAGAACAGCTCCTTCAGTCGGGTAGTTGGGAGGCCTTGTTGAGGCGTGGGGAGCGACACCTGCCATATCAGCAGAGGGTACTGACGACCGCGCTGGCGTCGTCGCTCAGGCAGTCTTTGGCACTCAGTGGACAGTCGGGCGTTCCGCCGGGCGTCCCTGCTTTGGGTCACGCGATGGAGGCCTTTGGCACTGCTGCCGTCTGAGCCAAGCCATGACCACCGAGGTGCTGACGCATCGCATCAGAGCTTCAGAAAGACAGAGCCTCAGAAAGACAGAGCCTCAGAAAGACAGAGCCTCA
>JGI26253J51717_1000107_pt1 | contig 31182 bp, 27 predicted proteins | sample SaaInlV_100m_DNA_6_FD_51717 | JGI IMG/M metagenome (IMG submission 51717)
GCATCTATAGAATGTTTAAATAGTGTTGAACACTATTTATCGTCTATTTTCCAATATGTTAGCGATAACTTGTGCGGTTTAAAAAATGCTTGCGCTAACAATATGTTTTCAAAAATAAGTTGGATGGGCCAACGAGCTTTGCGTGCCTAAATTTGCGACTCACCCGATGGCCTATCTTAGAGATATTTGGTTACCGAAGCTCTTCGGCGCAAGACGCAACAGCCTTTGCCGTGATCCCAAAATGTTCGAATAATGTGCCAGCTGGCGCAGAGGCTCCGAAACCTGACATACCGATAAATGCAGACCGGTTTGCCCGTGCACGCTCGCCCAACAGCCACTGATCCCATCCTTGGCGAATCCCTGCTTCAATACCAACACGCACTGCGCTGCCCGCGGGCAAAACCGATCTACGATAACGCTCATCTTGCGCCGCGAATAATTCCATGCAGGGCATTGATACAACGCGCGTGCCAATGCCTTTTTCTTGCAACATATCGCGTGCTTCAATGGCAAGGCTAACCTCCGAACCGGTCGCGATCAAAATTACCTCGCGCTTGCCCGTGGCTTCTGCCAAAACATAGGCGCCGCGTGCCGAGAGATTGGCCGATTTATGGCTCAAACGGACGGTTGGCAGATTTTGCCGCGACAGCGCCAAGACAGAAGGTGTTTTGGGGCTGGTGAAGGCCAATTCCCAGGCTTCAGCCGTTTCAACGGCATCCGCAGGGCGGAAGACATACGTATTGGGCGTGGCGCGACTGATCGCCAAATGTTCGACGGGCTGATGAGTTGGGCCGTCTTCGCCCAAACCAATACTGTCATGCGTCATAACAAATACGGTTGGAACCTTCATCAGGGCCGCCAACCGCATCGCGGGGCGTGCGTAATCGGTAAAGCACATAAAAGTACCACCATAGGGGCGCATGCCCCCATGCAACGCCATTCCGTTCATCGCCGAGGCCATACCATGTTCGCGAATGCCCCAATACACATAGCGGCCCGCGCGGTTATCGATATCAAAGGCGCTCATATCTTTGGATCGCGTGTTGTTTGATCCAGATAAATCGGCCGATCCGCCAACTGTTTCTTGCAGGATCGGGTTGATCACGTTTAGGGCCAATTCGCTCGATTTACGGGTGGCTTGCTTTGGAGCTGTTTCTGAGATTTCTTTTTTGAACTTGCGGATCGCGGATGCAAGTTTGTTGGGCGCTTCATTAGCGTAGGCGCGCGTAAACTCGGCTTGCTTGCTGGCGGATAAAGCCTTGAAACGCGCCTCCCATAGCGCATGCTCGGAGTGGCCACGGGCGCCAAAGCCTTCCCATGCAGATTTGATATTTTTGGGAATGTCGAACGCGTCGGATGTCCAGCCATATGCCTCTTTAGTGTCTGCGATCAATTGTGGGTCGGTAAGGGCGCCGTGGCCTTTTGAGGTGTCTTGGGCGCTTGATCCAAGCGCAATATGGGTTTTACAAGCAATCATTGAGGGCTGTTTGGATTTTTTGGCTACTGTGATCGCGCGATCAATCGCTGCGGGATCATGGCCGTCAATTTCTTGCACATGCCAGCCTGACGCCGTGAAACGGGCCAATTGATCCGTGCGGTCGGCCAAATCGACGCTCCCATCAATCGTGATGTTGTTATCATCCCAGAACACCACCAGTTTGCTTAAAGCATGGCGCCCAGCGAGCCCAATCGCCTCTTGGCTCACACCTTCCATCAGACAACCATCGCCCGCGATAACATAGGTGAAATGATCCACAATTTTTTGACCATAGCGCGCGCGTTGAATTTCTTCTGCCATTGCGAATCCCACCGCGTTGGCGATGCCTTGGCCGAGTGGTCCGGTTGTGGTCTCAATAGCATCAGACAGAAAATTTTCCGGATGGCCTGCAGTTTTAGCGCCCAATTGGCGGAAATTTTTAAGCTCTTCGATCGGAAAATCGCTGTAGCCCGTCAAATGGAGCAAGCTGTAAAGCAGCATTGACCCATGGCCGGCCGATAGAATGAATCGATCACGATCGGGCCAAGTGGGGTTTTTTGGATCAAACTTAAGATGCTTTTCATAGAGCACGGTGGCGACATCAGCCATTCCCATTGGCATGCCGGAATGGCCCGAATTTGCAGCGGCGATTGCATCCAATGTAAGGGTACGAATGGCACAGGCGTTCTGCCAATGGTCTGAATGCAAAGAGCGTAGCGTTTGAATATCCATATCGGCATCATTTCCTATAAAAAGCAGAGAACGAGCGTTGCATAACAGCCCTGCCGCGAAGTTCAAGCATAACCCGCAGCCGGAAACGGAGATTTGCCATCACTGATATATTTTGGTGATGGTTTTGAACGCGCTTTGCCGAAAGTTTCATCTGGATTTGCGCCGCATCAGAAGTTATGGTTGATTTGTAAAACGCGTGAAGAAGCAAAAGGTTAGGCGATGGAGCAAATTAAAGAATTCGAAAAGCGTATGGACGCTGCTCTTGATCATATCGCGGTGCATTTGAAATCGTCACCGCAAGCCGGCGAAAAAAAAGATCACGCTGTCGCTGAACTTGACCTGTTAAAAGCTGAAAATACCGCTCTGAAATCCGAGCTTGACGCGCTGGCCGAGCCAAAAATTGCAAACGATAATCAGGAAATCGTAAACAGGCTTAGTGCTGAGAAGGCAGATTTGGCGCAGCGCCTTGAAGCGTCAGAGCAAGCGCGCAAAGAGCAGGCGTTTGAAGTTCAACAACTCTATGAAGATTTGGCAAAGCTCCTTGGCCGAACGGATATCTCAGAGAATGGAGAGGCATAAATGGCACGCGTAAATGTTGAAATCGGCAACCGCCCCTTTGACGTGGCCTGCGAGCCCGGGCAAGAGGGGTTTTTGACGGCTGCTGCGGCATTGCTTGACGCAGAAGCCACCGAGCTTTCGGCCCAAATAGGGCGCCTTCCAGAGCAACGTATGCTGTTAATGGCGGGGTTGATGTTGGCGGATAAGATGGCGAGCTTGAAACTTCAGCTTGCACAAGCGGAAGAAAAACTTGCNCAGCAGCCGCAACCTGCAGCGGGACATGACGCGGCGGGTTTAGATGCCGAAAGCCTGTCTATTCTCAACCGGCTTGTTGAGCGCGGCGAAGACTTGGCCGCACTCGGCCGTTGACGGTATGATTTCTGTTTGATGGGAACAAACACGCCCAGAATGGGGCGCTTATCCGTTGGCTTCGCGAATTTTATCTGCGGCATCCTTGTCGAAGGCAACGTTGCTCTCTGAAAACAGCGCATCCAATTCACCTGATAGGGTCATCTCGGTAATGATATCGCATCCGCCCACAAATTCACCATTCACATAAAGCTGGGGAATCGTTGGCCAATCTGCAAAGTCTTTGATGCCCTGACGGATCGCATCATCGGCCAAAACATTGATATCTTTGTAATCAACATCCATGTAATTTAGCACGCCAGCGATACGGCTTGAAAACCCGCATTGCGGCATCTCTTTTGTGCCCTTCATGTACAGCACGACAGAATTTGATTTAATGGTCTCTTCTATTTGTACTTTTGTGTCGCTCATCTGGATCTCTCTTACTTATAGGTCAACGGTTTGTTTCTTTACGTCGCCATTGGTGGTTTTTTGTTTTTAATTCGGGTGTGCGTGCTTTAGATCTTAGCGTCGGGTGCCTTTGTGGTTAGGGCGAGCGCGTGCAATTCGCCATGCGCGCCATCCATTTTACCTTTGAGCGCGGCGTAAACGGATCTTTGCTGTTGAACCCTATTTTTACCTGAAAACTTGCATCAACAACCTCTGCGGCATAATGATTTCCATCGCCCCTCAAATCTTTGATGGTGATATCAGCATCGGGGAATTCAGCCCGAATAAGATCTTCTATTTCCTGCGCCGTCATTGCCATGATGCAAGCCTCACTTTCAGATCAAATGTAGGATGCGGCCAGTGGCTGTGCAAGAGCCGATCCGAAAAGAAAACGCGCGCGGGCGCGTTCTGTCAATCTTGCCTAATCAAACAAGGTTCCAAAGCTCGAATTATAAAGCTCTGACAGCGCGCTTAGATCTGCATGCGCGGATCCAAAGCGCAACTGATCGCCCTCAAATCGACCGATTGATGAAAGCGTCACGCCGGCTTGACCGGCTGCAATCATCAGGGCTTCGGCCTGGTCAAAATTGCAAGCGATGAGATAACGGGCTTGGTCTTCACCGAACAAATAGGCCATATCTTCGCTTTGAATATAAAGCCCGGTGTCGGCGGCATGCGCCATTTCAAATGCCGCCAAGGCCAAACCGCCATCGGATAAATCGCTGCAAGCTTTGATCAGCTCTCGGTTCTCTAAAATAAATTGACCATTGCGGCGCTCTTCATCGAGATCAACGCTGGGCGCATCGCCATCTGAGCGGTTGAACACGCTGCTCAACAGCGCTGAACAGCCCAAATGCGTACCAGGCGGGCCCAACAGCAATGCTTCATGGCCGGCGCGCGCAACGCCGATAATCGGCTCGTCCTGCGCGCCCACCAGACCAACCGCGCCAATCGTCGGCGTTGGTAAGATCGCAGCGCCGTCGGTTTCATTATACAAACTCACATTTCCCGAAACAATCGGCATATTCAGAGCAGAAACTGCCGCGCTGATACCTTTGATTGCGCCCACAAACTGGCCCATGATTTCTGGTTTTTCTGGATTGCCAAAATTCATATTATCGGTGGTAGCCAAAGGCGTTGCCCCCATGGAGCACAAGTTGCGATAGGCCTCTGCAACGGCCTGCTTGCCACCTTCAACCGGGTTGGCCTGTACATAGCGTGGTGTCACATCGCTGGTGAAGGCCAATTGTTTTTCGGTACCATGCACCCGAATAAGCCCTGCGCCCAAGCCTGGGCCCTGTATCGTATCGGCCATAACCTGACTGTCATATTGTTCATATGCCCACCGTTTGCTGGCGTAGTTCGGATCGCAAATCAAAGCCTTTAGCGCGTCGATCGGGGCAAGTTCGGGAATATCTGCCAAGGCCCCCGCAGGGGGCGTTTCAACCCATGGTCGATCATATTCGGGCGCTGTACCAGAAAGGGCTTTGAGCGGTAAATCAGCCTTGGTTTCTCCGTTTAGACAAATATGGAACCGGTCTTCTGCAATCGTTTCCCCAACAATCGCAAAATCAAGGTCCCATTTTTCAAACACAGCCCGCGCTTCTCCCTCTTTTTCGGGCTGTAACACCATTAGCATCCGTTCTTGAGATTCCGATAGCATCATTTCATACGCAGTCATGTTCAATTCACGCGTCGGCACTTTTTCAAGGTCGAGCCGCACCCCTAAATCTCCCTTATCCCCCATTTCTACCGCCGAGCAGGTTAAACCAGCCGCGCCCATATCTTGAATAGAAATCACCGCCCCAGTCTGCATCAGTTCCAAACAGGCTTCCATCAAACGTTTTTCGGTAAACGGGTCACCAACTTGAACGGTGGGGCGTTTTTCTTCGATCGTATCGTCAAATTCAGCCGACGCCATTGTGGCGCCGCCCACACCGTCGCGGCCGGTTTTTGCGCCTAAATAAACGACAGGCATGCCAACACCGGAGGCTGCCGAGTAGAAAATTTTATCCGCATCGGCCAAACCGGCGGCAAAGGCATTGACCAAGCAATTGCCATTATAAGCAGGATCAAAGCGCAATTCACCGCCAACCGTCGGCACACCAAAACAGTTTCCATAGCCACCAATTCCGGCCACAACGCCATGCACCAACTGCCGCGTTTTGGGGTGATCTACTGCGCCAAAGCTAAGTGCATTCATCGCCGCGATCGGCCGCGCGCCCATCGTAAACACATCGCGTAAAATTCCNCCAACCCCAGTTGCTGCACCTTGATAGGGCTCGATATACGAGGGATGGTTGTGGCTTTCCATTTTAAACACAACCGCCTGTCCGTCGCCAATATCAACTACGCCAGCATTTTCTCCGGGGCCACAAATCACTTGTGGGCCGCTTGTGGGCAAACTGCGCAGCCATTTCTTCGAAGATTTATACGAGCAATGCTCATTCCACATGGCCGAGAAGATACCCAATTCGGTGAAAGTCGGGACGCGGCCGATGATCTCTAGAATTTTCTGATATTCATCCGCGGCAAGTCCATGGGCCGAAATAAGCTCGTCTGAAATCTCTGGTTCGCGCATTCTGGCCCCTAANGTCAATTTTCTGCACCTCATACGGGAAGCTTTTCTTAAGAGCAAGCAATCGGCCATGGCAAAAACGCCCGCGGGTTGGCCGGGCAGGGCAGGCGTAACGCTTAAATTTTGCGTCTCAAATTCTCAAAGGATAAAATAATCACTTGACTGTCAACGCAACTCCTTCTCTTGTGANCGTCGGATTTTAAACTTAATGATGAGGCTTTGATGCAGCTTTTAGCAAACCCTTATGTTGGCATGAGTGATGGGTTGAATATGCCGGAAATTCCCCGTCCTAGCGATGATGCGGCAACCCCGCAGGCGCTTTTGGCGCGATGCCCCGTTGCCGCACCTACGCCGATGAAACATTTGCAAGGGTTTGGCGGTGCCGGGGAGGTTTTCGTAAAAGATGAGCGCGGGCGCATGGGGTTGGGCAGTTTTAAAGCACTGGGTGCGGCTTATGTAATAGCGCAAGCGGCCCAAAAGCGTGATCTGACAGGTGAAACCTTTGTTACCGCTAGCGCGGGAAATCATGGTCTTTCTGTGGCCGCAGGAGCCAAGGTTTTTGGCGCAAAGGCGGTGGTGTTTCTTTCAGACACGGTGCCTGAAAGCTTTGCGGAAAAATTGCGCGGTCATGACGCAGAAGTTGTGCGGGCCGGCGATAATTATGAAGCCAGTATGCAGGCCGCGCTCATGGCGGCATCTGATAATGGATGGGTTTTATTATCGGATACGTCTTGGGCCGAATATTTAGAGACACCTCATCAGCTGATGGAAGGCTATTTGGTTATGGCGGCGGAGGCGGTTGAGCAAATGCAAACCCCGCCAACACATATTCTTTTGCAGGCCGGCGTTGGGGGCTTGGCCTCTGCCGCAGCAGGTTATTTTAGAAAAATGTGGGGGAACGCGCCGCAAATTATTGTTGTTGAACCCGACGCCGCGCCGGCGCTGTATAACAGCATCAAAGCGGGTAAATCTGAAATCACCTTGGGGCCAGTGTCCAATATGGGCCGATTGGATTGCAAAGAGCCCTCATTGATCGCGCTTCAAGGGTTGGCAGAAGATGCAGATCTGTTTTGTTTGATTTCGGATACAGAGGCAGTAGAAGTTTTGCCGCATCTCGACGCGCTTGATCTTGAAACTACGCCCTCTGGCGCGGCCGGTTTGGCGGCGTTGTTTCAAAATATCGAAGGTATTGGTGATGAGTCGCGCGTTTTATGCGTGCTTAGCGAAGCCAGTGACGCCTGATCGCGGGTTTGAAACTGCCGAATTCGAAGGCCGCGTTTTGCGCGCTCAAGCCGCGATGCGGTCGGCGGGGTTGGATGCGATGTTTTTCACAACCGAACCTGAAATACGTTATTTTACGGGCTATTTAACCCGTTTTTGGGAAAGCCCATCGCGGCCTTGGTTTTTGGTCCTGCCTCAATCTGGCAAGCCAGTGGCGGTCATTCCATCGATTGGCGCGGCTTTGATGTCAAAGACCTGGATTACGGATATCAGAACCTGGTCTTCCCCAGATCTAGAGGATGACGGGTTAAGTTTGCTGGCCTCTACGATCAAAGACCGGGTTTCAAAAGCTGGTCGCATTGCGGTGCCATCGGGGCATGAAACGCATTTGCGCATGCCTTTAAGCGATTTTGAGCGTTTGAAAGCTGCCTTGCCTTTATGCGAGTTTACCTCTGATCATGGGATTATGCGTTCCCTGCGGATGGTGAAGTCAGAGGCTGAGATTGCTAAAATCAAAACGGCCTGCGAGATTGCCGGCCGCGCCTTTGATAGGGTGCCCGAGATCGCTCAGCAAGGCAGGCCGTTAGACGCAGTTTTTCGGGGTTTCCAAAGCCTTTGTTTGCAAGAGGGGGCTGATTGGGTGCCCTATCTGGCAGGGGGCCATGGCCCCTTGGGATATGAGGATGTGATCTCGCCCGCTGGACCAGAGCTATTGCAACCGGGGGATGCGTTGATGCTTGACACGGGCTTGGTTCATGATGGGTATTTCTGCGATTTTGATCGGAATTTTGTGGCGGGCAAGCCGGCGCCCGAGCTCAGCGCAGCTTGGGAGAGGTTGTTAGAGGCTGTTGAGGCGGGCAAAGAAGCGGCGATGCCCGGCAAAACCGCTGCAGATGTGTTTCACGCGATGGATAAAATTGTGACCGGCGGCAAGGGAACCGGCGATGCGGGGCGTTTAGGTCATGGGCTTGGTATGCAATTGACCGAATGGCCTTCATTAATCGCATCGGACCAGACCGTTTTACAAGCGGGTATGGTGCTGACATTAGAGCCGGGTATTGCCTTACCCGGGGGCGGTTTGCTGGTGCATGAGGATGATTTTGTCATCCGCGAGGCTGGCCCCGAACAATTGTCGCCCTTGGCCTCGCTTAGCCTTCCCCGGCTGGATTGATGGCTGGGCCGTTTCCCTACGCGTTAGGCCAACCGGTTGGCGCGCGGGCAAATATGGGCCTAATTACGTTACAAGCCGACGAAACCATTGAATATGATATGCGGCGCTTGATGCCACAACAGGGCGTGGGCTTATACGTTTCGCGTATACGCAGCGCACCAGATGTGACGTCGGAAACTTTGGCTCAAATGGAACAAGATTTGCCGGCGGCGGCAGGATTGCTGCCTGATCCGATAGATTTTGATGTTGTCGGCTATGGGTGCACGTCGGGAACATCGGTGATCGGGCCAGAGCGCATTGCTGAATTGGTCAGTCGCAATTGTCGTACAAAACAAGTCAGCGATCCATTGACGGCGTTGATTGCAGCCTGTCACGCGATGCAGATCAAACGCCTTGCTGTTTTGTCACCCTACATTGAGGATGTCTCAAAAACATTGCGTCGCCGATTGCTGGAGGCGCATATTGAAACGCCGCTTTTTGGATCGTTTGAAGAGCCGTTGGAAACCAATGTGGCGCGTATCTCTCATAATTCAGTGGTTGAAGCGGCCTGCGCGCTTTGGTCAGATCAAAGCGTGGATGCACTGTTCCTATCCTGTACCAACCTTCAAACATTTGAGGCTATTCCGGCGATTGAAGCTGTTATAAACGCGCCCGTTTTATCTTCTAATCAAGTGCTGGCATGGCACATGCAATCTTTATCTGGATTGTTGGGTTTGCATCACGGGCCAGGGCGGCTGTTCGCACGCTGAGCTTGGTGGCACCGGTAATTTTGCATCGGTCAGAATGCACAGGTAAGACGGTTCCGTTGGAATTTTCCATTTTGATAGTTTTAAGAAAAAAAGGCCGAGACAATAAAGGCTCGGCCAGGTCCAACAGGGAGTATAAAAACAATCAAATCGTTTTCGAATTTGCACATAATCTGTGCGGTTTGGTTAATCAATAAGCATTGACCCCAATAGATTGCATGTCCGCCATGCAAAAAATGCATAGCAAGGTCGTTGATTTACTGCGTAGCGTCTCGCAGTTTTCGGCGATGCTCAATAATTTCAGAAAGAACAAAATCTCGAAAAGCATCTATACGTTTTGAATGCCGTAATTCTTCGGGATAGGCCAGATAAACCGGCACTTCTACGCTTTCCAGTTCTGGCAAAACTCTTTTAACACCCTCAAAATCTTGGGTAACATAATCGGGCAAAACGCCTATGCCCAGATTGTGTATAACGGCTTGCAAAACGCCGAAATAGTTGTTGACGGTTAACATTGAAGGCAAATCATAGGTCATCAGCTTTTGAACGAGCTGCAGCCCTGCACCCACCTGCGCTGATTTTGTGTTTTGACAAATCAACCGATGATGCCGCACATCCTCAATCTGGGCTGGTTCGCCATGCGTGGCCAAATATTCTGGCGATGCGTAAAGCCGCATACGTACGCTCATCAACCGCTTTCTGATTAAATCAGCCTGGCTTGGTTCTTTCATGCGAATGGCAACATCGGCTTCGCGCATTGGCAGATCAAGAACCCGTTCTTCGAGCATAAGATCAATTTTCAAATCCGGATAGATCTCGTAAAGTTTTGGCAGCCGTGGTGCCAACCACAAGGACCCAAAGCCGGTTGTGGTTGTAACTCTAAGTTCTCCAAAAACCTCTTCTTCGCTGTCTCGGATGCGCGCCGCAGCTGCCTCTAAGCGCTTGTTCATGGAAATTGTCGCGTCAAACAATAATTCGCCTTGTTCGGTCAGAATTAGGCCCCGTGCGTGGCGGTGAAACAGCGTGGTATTTAGACTTTCTTCGAGCGCACGAATTTGACGACTCACAGCGCTTTGTGACAACCGCAACGTATCACCTGCATGCGTTAGACTGCCCGCATCCGCAACGGCGTGAAAAATTCTAAGTTTGTCCCAATCCATAAAAGCTACCTGCTTTGCTGCGCGTCTGCGCTGTCTTCATCGCTTTAACAAAGCCGCGTGGTGTGACGTTACGGCTCAATTTATTTCTAGCTAAGTCAGTGTGCATGACCTATTATCAGTAAATAGAATTGCGCCGCCAAAAGCAAGCCTGGGAGGGAACGCTATGGGAAGACTTGACGTTTCTTTGGACGATAAATTTGATATTTCCAAACATCAGGTGCTTTTGAACGGCACGCAGGCTCTGGTTCGCTTGATGATCGCGCAGCGCGCGCGTGATGAGACGAAGGGCTGGAACACTGCGGGCTATGTGACGGGGTATCGTGGCTCTCCGCTGGGCGCTGTTGATTTTCAAATGAAACGGGCTGCTCAGGCTTTGGACGCGGCCAATATTACGTTTCAGGAAGGCCTGAACGAGGATCTTGCTGCAACAGCGCTTTGGGGCGCGCAACAAGCGGAATTACGCGGCGAAGGTCTTTATGACGGTGTATTCGGGCTTTGGTATGGCAAGGGCCCCGGGGTTGACCGATCAGGGGATGTGATGCGCCACGTTAATATGGCCGGTACCAGCGCAAAAGGCGGTGTGATTATGGCGATGGGCGATGATCACACAGGGGAAAGTTCGACCACGCTGCATCAATCTGAATGGGCGATGATGGATGCCCATATGCCCATCGTCAGCCCGGCCGGCGTTCAGGAAATTTTAGATTACGGCCATTACGGCTATGAGCTTTCTCGTTTTAGCGGGCTTTGGGTCGGGTTGAAAACGATGAAAGATACGGTTGAAGTTACCTCGGTGGTGGATGGCAATCCGCATCGTTTGGCCTTCATAACACCCTCAGTTGAGATGCCCGACGAGGGGCTGAATATCCGCTTGATTGACACGCCTACCGAACAAGAAGAACGCTTATTGACCTATAAGGTCGCCGCAGCCGAGGCGTTTTCGCGCGCGAATAAGATGGATAAGCGCCTTTTGGGGCAAACCGGCGCCAAAATTGGTTTTGTTGCCGCGGGTAAAAACTGGTTGGATTTGATCCATGCTTTTTCACTGTTGAATATCGATGAGGCAGAGGCCGAGCGGCGCGGTATTACAGCGTATAAAGTGGGGCAAACATGGCCGCTTGATCAACGCTCGCTTCGCGAATGGGCCGATGGGCTCGATGTGATCATTGTTGTGGAAGAAAAGCGCAAACTGATCGAGCCCCAAATCAAAGAGGCTTTGTTTGATGATTTGCAAGGGCGCCGCGTTTATGGCGCGCGCCATGGGCTGACGGGGGCGCAACTTTTTACGGGAGTGGGCGCATTAGATCCGGTGGAAATTGCTGAAAAACTGGGGCAAATTTTGCGCGAAGAGGGCGCCGCCAGTTCAGAGGTTTTGGCAGGTATGGCGCAGTTAGAGGCAGCCAAGCGTGCCGATAATGCCAGCGAGACTGCAGCGCGTATTCCTTATTTTTGTGCAGGATGCCCGCATAATAGCTCCACCAAGTTGCCCGAGGGTGCCCGCGCTTATGCTGGCATAGGCTGTCATTACATGGCGCAATGGATGGATCGGGAAACGCTCGGCTATACCCATATGGGAGGCGAAGGCGCCAATTGGATTGGCGAGTCGGCCTTTTCAACCCGCAAACACGTATTTCAGAATATTGGTGATGGCACTTATAACCATTCGGGAATTCAAGCGATCCGCGCGGCTGTGGCGGCCGGCACCAACATAACCTACAAAATCCTGTTTAATGACGCGGTCGCGATGACCGGAGGTCAAGGAAATGACGGCGGACTTTCCGCCGCTCGGATAGCCCGCGAAGTTCTGGCGATGGGGATTGAAACGGTTGCCCTGGTCTATGATGATAAGGAAGAGCTTGACCTGAGTGCGTTTCCCAAAGACATCAGCAAAGACGACAGAACGCAGCTGTTATCGGTTCAAAAGAGGCTGTCTGAAACCGAGGGCGTTTCTGTTCTTATTTATGTTCAAACCTGCGCAGCAGAAAAGCGACGGCGGCGCAAGCGTGGAAAATTCCCTGATCCTAATAAGCGGATTTTTATCAATTCAGACGTCTGTGAAGGTTGCGGTGATTGCGGTGTTCAATCCAATTGCGTGGCAATCGCGCCTTTGGAAACCGCGTTTGGCCGCAAACGGATGATCGATCAATCCGCCTGCAATAAAGATTTCAGCTGTGTGAGCGGCTTTTGCCCATCCTTTGTAACACTAGAGGGGGCGACACCCAGAAAAGCGGCCACAACCGCTTTGGATTTGCCCGAGATGCCGCTTCCCTCACTTGCACCGATTGAGGGAACTTGGAATGTGGTGGTGACGGGCATTGGCGGTACTGGCGTTGTGACTTTGGGTGCGGTGATTGCGCAGGCCGCCCAGCTTGACGGCAAAGGCGCCGGCATGATGGAGATGGCCGGCTTGGCGCAAAAAGGCGGCGCGGTGCATATCCATTGCCGCTTGGCAGAAAAACCTGCGGATATCAGCGCGATACGCGTGGCCACGGGCGAATGTGATGTTTTGATCGGTGGCGATTTAGTGGTCAGCGCCGGCGCTAAAACATTGGGGTTAACGCAGAGCGGGCGTACCGGAGCAGTGGTGAATTCGCATGAGGCCGTGAGTGGTGAATTTACCCGCGACACCGAATTTCAGATCCCCCATGACCGTTTGAGCCTTTCATTAGANGCGCGCTTGCAAGAAAGATTGGATTTGTTTGATGCCTCAGCCTTAGCCAAGACACTGATGGGGGATTCTATATTCTCGAATATGATGGTGCTTGGCGGCGCCTGGCAGCGTGGATATTTACCCCTCAGTCATGATGCACTTAAAGCTGCGATCGAGCTCAACGGGGCTGCTGTGGAAAAAAACCTGTATGCATTTGAGCTGGGCAGATGGGCGGTGTTACACTTGAGCGAAGCGCAGAAACTCTTGGCCCCGAGTTTGATCAAATTGCCGCAAACATTGGATGAAAAAATCGCCATCCGCGCGGATCATTTGAAAGCCTATCAAGGCCGCCGGTTGCGAAAGCGCTATTTGGCATTGGTCTCGAAAATCGAAAACCCTGAATTGAAAGAACTGGTCGCCAAAGCCTATCACAAGCTTTTGGCTTATAAGGATGAATATGAAGTTGCGCGCCTGCACCGGCTGACCCGCGCCAAGGCCGCAGAGCAATTTGAAAATATTGACCAGATTACCTATCATCTCGCGCCGCCCTTGCTCAGCAAATTAGGCCCTGATGGGCGTCCGTTGAAGCGGCAATTTGGCGCTTGGATTGAAAAAGCCTTTGGTGTTTTGGCCCGCTTCAAATTTTTACGGGCAACCCCTTTTGATGTGTTTGGCTATAGTGATGAGCGCAGGATGGAGCGAGAGTTGATAAAACAATATGAAGCTGATTTGGCCGCGTTCGCCTTTTCGGGTGGGCCGGTTGATACGGCGGCCCTTCAAGAACTGGCTGAATTGCCTTTGCAAATTCGTGGCTTTGGCCCGGTAAAGTTCTCAAATTATGAAAAAGCCGAAAAGCGGCGCCTTGAATTGCTTGACGTTTTGCGCAATTCTCCGCCCACGTTCACGCAGGCGGCAGAATAAGCAGGTCTGCTTCGCTTTGTTTTAACGTTGATCCATGCCTGTAAATGGAAGGTGTTTTCTTTGCTAAAGCTTCCGCGCATCGCCCGCGACATCAGTTATTCGTATTCCGCGCAAACAAAAGCCGGTAAAACTGTTATTAAATTGATGGAAAATACCACCGGACGACTTCGCTTGATAAAGCGCGCGCGCGGATATGAACAGGAAGTCGCGAATGGGCGTGATTTTTGGCAGGTGATGGTCGAACGATATGGTTTGAGTTTGGATATTGTCGCCGGAGATTTATCGAAAATCCCGACATCCGGCCCACTGATTATGATCGCAAATCATCCTTACGGGATTTTAGACGGTTTGATGATGGGGCATATTTTATCGTCGGTCCGGGGAGATTTTCGTATTTTGGCGAATACGGTATTTCGAAAGTCGGCAGATTTGCAACGCGTTGTTTTGCCGATTTCCTTTGATGAAACAAAGGATGCTGTTCGTGAAAATCTGGCCACTCGAAAAAACGCTTTAGCGTATCTTGCAGACGGGGGCGCAATTGGTGTTTTTCCCGGTGGTACGGTTTCGACAGCCGCAACGCCTTTCGCGCAGCCCATGGATCCGGGCTGGAGATCGTTTACAGCGCGCATGATCAGCAAGTCTAATGCGACTGTGCTACCTGTATATTTCGAAGGCCAAACCAGCCGGATGTTTCAGCTTGCAAGCCATTTACACAACACGCTTCGAATGGGCCTTTTGATAAAAGAGTTTAAAAAACGCATCGATACGCCGGTGCGCGTTGTGGTGGGCGATCCAATCACCCAAGAGGATTTAAAAGAATTTTCTACAGATTCGCGGGCGATGATGGATTTTTTGCGTAAAAAAACCTATGAGCTTTCTCCAACGCCGCTTCGATCTTATGACTATGGCTTTGAATTTGAAACGCGGCATAAAGCCTAAGGGGAGCGAAAAGGATGGCAATAGGCATATTTGATTCCGGTCTGGGTGGTCTTACCGTGTTGGATGCAATCCGCAAGAAACTTCCCGCGCTTCCCTTGGTCTATATGGGTGATAATGCGATGGCGCCTTACGGGGTGCGCGATGCCGAGGATGTTTACAATTTGACAACGCGCGCGGTTGAAAGGCTCTGGCAAGAGGGCTGTGATTTGGTCATCTTGGCCTGCAATACGGCCTCAGCCGCGGCGCTTAGGCGTATGCAAGAGGCCGGGTTGCCCGAACATAAGCGCGTTTTAGGGGTTTTTGTGCCTTTGATTGAGGCTTTGACTGAGCGTCAATGGGGGGATAATTCGCCTCCTCGACAGGTTACGGTTAAAAATGTCGCGCTGTTTGCAACGCCGGCCACGGTCGCAAGCCGGGCCTTCCAGCGCGAATTGGCCTTTCGAGCGATTGGTGTCGACGTAGAGGCGCAATCTTGTGGCGGCGTTGTTGATGCGATTGAAGATGGCGATCTGATCCTTGCCGAGGCGCTGGTGCGCAGCCATGTTCAAGCCTTGATGCGCAAAATGCCCACCCCGGATGCCGCGATTTTGGGCTGCACGCATTATCCTTTGATGGATACAATTTTCCAAAATGCACTCGGCGAAAATGTGACAGTATATTCACAAGCTGAGCTGGTGGCGGAGAGCCTGCAGGATTATCTGCATCGTCATCCCGATAAATTGGGCCATGGATCGGAAACAAAATTTTTAACCACGGGTGAACCTGGCCTTGTTTCAGATCGAGCGACGCAGTTTTTAAGGCGGAAAATAATTTTTGAAGCCGCTTGAGCTGACCAAGCGTTGGCGCTAATGAGGAGCGGATATGATATATAAAATCGCCATAATTGGGGCTTCAGGCTACACCGGAGCAGAGCTGATCAGATTGATCGCCTCGCATCCTAATCTTGAGATTAAAGCCCTTGTGGCCAATAGCAAGGCCGGGCAATCAATGCGTCAGGTCTTTCCGCATCTGCGCCATCTTGATTTACCTAACTTGGTGACAATCGACAAAGTTGATTTTCAAGGGATCGATTTATGCTTTTGCGCTTTGCCGCACCAGACCTCGCAAGATGTGATCGCAAAGCTGCCAGCCTTTTTGAAAGTGATTGATCTTAGCGCAGATTTTAGATTGCGCGATCCGCAGGCGTATGAGCAATGGTATAATAGTAAACATCTTGCACCTGATTTACAGCCAGATGCGGTGTATGGTTTGACTGAGTTTTATCGCGCAGATATCCGCACCGCGCGCTTGGTGGCTGGAACCGGATGCAACGCGGCGACGGGGCAATATATTTTACGGCCTCTGATTAAAGACCGCGTGATCGATCTTGATGATATAATTTTGGATATGAAATGCGCCGTTTCGGGGGCTGGGCGCGCGCTAAAACAAAACCTGCTGCATGCTGAGTTGTCAGAGGGGTATAATGCTTATGCGGTTGGCGGCACGCACCGTCATCTGGGGGAGTTTGATCAGGAGTTTTCGGAATTGGCTGGTCGGCCCGTACACATTCAATTCACCCCGCATTTGATGCCTGTAAATCGGGGTATTCTTGCCACGGCCTATGTAAAAGGCTCTGCTGAAAATGTGTTCCAAAGNTTAAAGGCAAGTTATGAAAATGAACCCTTCATTCAGATGTTAGACTTTGGGCAAACGCCCAGCACGCATGATGTGCGTGGATCAAATTTCGTGCATATTGGCGTGTCAGGGGATCGGATTGAAGGCCGCAGCATTGTTATTGCGGCGTTAGACAATCTTACCAAAGGCAGCAGCGGGCAGGCCGTTCAAAATGCCAATCTGATGTTGGGTTTGGAAGAAACAGCCGGCTTGATGCACGTACCGCTGTTTCCCTAGATACAGGTTNAATTTATGAAAAGCTTGAAGAAGACGCGGCGTATTCAGATTATTATTATTTCTTTTTTGGCGCTTGCGCTTGCAACAGCTTTGATCGGCTATGCCATGCGCGATGGNATCAANTTCTTCAAATCCCCCAGTGAAGTTTTGGCGGATCCGCCAGATGCCAGCGAAACCTTCCGCATCGGTGGCTTGGTTGAGGAAGGATCATTGCAACGCGGGGTCGGCTCTGTGATTAGTTTTAACGTAACTGATGGCGCCGCTATCGTGCCCGTTACCTATGAAGGCGTTTTACCGGATTTATTTGATGAAAACCAGGGAATGATCGGCACAGGAAAATACATTGATAATGTCTTTCAAGCCGCTGAAATTTTAGCTAAACATGACGAAAACTACATGCCAAAAGAAGTTGTAGATGCCTTGAAAGAGCAGGGTGTCTATCAAGAAACTTCGGATTGATCTTGTGATAGGTCGGCGCTGTTTCTGGTTTTTTCAGAAACTTTGTTGCAAAGAAGTTTCATATTCAAAACAGTTCCCAATAAAGACAAGCGGGGCTGGTGTGAACCGGTTAAAAACGAAAGCTTCAACCGCTGCATCTGCTGAACTATTTGGATCTTGGAATTTGACCGTCGGTTTGGTGAATTTCCGCATTGGCTGATACCAGGCGGCATTATCTTGGGCTACAATTTATTTAGACCTGCCTTTAAGCAACAAAAGATAATCTTTCCCAAAAAGCTTTTTTTATACTGCATAGAAACAGATTGCTTTACAAAAGGTTTGCTCTATTTTTCTGACAGTTAAGCGTCTGTTTTAAGATTTAGAACAAAGTGAAGTGACGTCGGTATCTTTTGAAAAATGATGATTGGCCATGAATGAGGATGCTGGATTTTTAGATGGTCAGTCCGATGAGACAGGTTTATAAGAGGCACTATGATAAGTGAGCTTGGACATTTTGCACTGACCCTAGCGTTTTTTGTTGCGTGTATTCAGTGCGTTGTGCCTTTAATCGGCGCAATGACGGGCCGCGCTGCCTTGATGGCGCTGGCCGCCCCCGCTGCTTCGGCCCATTTTTTTCTTATTCTAGGATCCTTTTTGGCTCTGATGCACGCATTCATCACCTCTGATTTCACGGTGCGCTTGGTGGCGCTGAATTCCCATTCGTTGAAGCCGATGATCTACAAGATTAGCGGTGTCTGGGGGAACCACGAAGGCTCAATGCTGTTATGGGTGCTTATTCTTGCCTTGTTTGGTGCTTGCGCGGGCTGGTTTGGAAACAATCTCACACAAAGCTTTCGGGCGCGGGTCTTGGCCGTTCAGGGCGCGATTAGCGTGGCATTTCTTGCGTTTATTTTGCTCACGTCAAATCCATTTTTGCGTTTGGTGGTGCCGCCGTTTGATGGGCAAGATTTGAACCCATTGCTGCAAGATCCCGGATTAGCGTTTCATCCGCCGTTTTTATATTTGGGCTATGTCGGTTTGAGTATGGCGTTTTCTTTCGCGGTTGCGGCGTTGCTTGAGGGGCGCGTGGATGCCGCTTGGGCGCGTTGGGTGCGCCCGTGGACATTGGCCGCTTGGATTTTCCTGACCATTGGCATCGCTTTGGGCAGTTGGTGGGCCTATTATGAATTGGGCTGGGGAGGCTTTTGGTTTTGGGATCCAGTTGAAAATGCCTCTTTTATGCCATGGCTTCTGGCCGCTGCCTTATTGCATTCTGCGATTGTGGTGGAAAAGCGTGAAAGTTTGAAAAGCTGGACCATTCTTTTGGCCATTCTCGCGTTCGGATTTTCTCTAATTGGTACGTTTATTGTCCGCTCTGGCGTTTTGACATCGGTGCATGCTTTTGCAAATGACCCCGAGCGGGGTGTGTTTATCCTGATTATTTTGGCGATTTTCATCGGCGGGGCTTTAACCTTATTTGCCGCGCGCGCATCGGCCATGCAAGCGCGNGGTGCATTTTCCATGGTCAGCCGTGAAACNGCCTTGGTATTGAACAATATATTATTGGCCGTTTCGGCNTTGGTTGTGTTTGTCGGCACGATCTGGCCGCTCTTGGCAGAGATGATGTTTGATCGAAAACTCAGTGTTGGACCCCCGTTTTTCAACTTGGCGTTCACTCCTTTCATGATCGCTTTGGGCATCGCGATGCCGATTGGTGCAATGATTCCTTGGAAGCGGGGCGTTGTAATGCGCCCTGTCAAACGGCTTTTGCCCGTATTTGGTTTGGCCCTGGCCGCTGCAGGTTTGATNTGGGCGTTGCAAACCGGCAAGTCATTGCAGGGGCCAATTGGGTTGTTTCTGGGGGCGTGGATGGTCGGGGGCGCAATCACTGATCTTTTATCCCGCCTTGGAAAAGACCGCGATTACAGCCGGCTGTTGCGGTTACCGCGCTCGGATTGGGGCAAATCGGTCGCCCATAGCGGGCTGGGGGTAACGATGTTTGCTGTGGCTGGGCTTATGGTTTGGCAGCAAGAAGACATCCGCATCGTGGCGCCAGGTGAAACATGGTCGGTTGGAGCCTATACGTTTACATTACAAGATGTCAGCAATGTGAATGGGCCGAATTATCGCGCCGTTAGGGGAGATGTGGCGCTGGAACATAAGGGGCGGTTTATCACCAAGATGCATCCTGAAAAGCGCTTTTACCCGGTTGCCAATATGCCAACAACCGAAGCCGCGATTGACTATCGCTTCTTGCGCGATGTGTATTTGGTGCTTGGAGACCAGCAAGAAAATGGGGCGTGGACGCTGCGCACTTATATCAAGCCCCTGACCAATTGGATCTGGGCCGGTGCTTTATTGATGGCCCTTGGCGGCGGGCTTAGCTTAACGGATCGCCGTTTTCGCGTGGCCGCCGGGGCGCGCCGTAAAACGCCAGTTTCAACCGTAAATGCTCCGGCCGAATGAGGCTGCTTTATATGCTTTTGGCGTTTTCGCTTTGGATCGGATNCGCCTATGCGGTTGAGCCTGATGAAATTTTGGCCGACCCGACCCTAGAGGCGCGCGCGCGAGTTATTTCGAAAGATTTAAGGTGTTTGGTGTGCCAGAATGAAAGCATTGACGAAAGCAACGCGTCTTTGGCGCGCGATTTGCGGCTGTTGGTGCGGGAACGCTTGGTTTTGGGCGAAAGTAACGAAGAAGTGCTGGATTTTGTGGTTACGCGTTATGGGGAATTTGCTTTGCTGCGCCCCCAAACCAAAGGCTCTAACGTGATTTTATGGGTTGCGGGCCCGGTAATGCTTTTGCTCGCCTTGTTGATCGCTTTTGCCTATATTAGGAGCCGCCAAGCACAAGTGAACGGCGCGGCATCCAACGCATTAAGCGTGGATGAAAAAGAGCGTTTAGATAAAATTTTAGAACGAACCAATTTGGAGTGAACTAAAATGGCGGTGGTAATTTTCACTTACCCAGAGAGGGGGCATTTTTATGAATTATGACACGATTGAGGTTCATCTGTCCTCTGAGGTTGCTTGTGTTTCTATGAACCGTCCCGAGGTGATGAACGCGCTGAACACCCAAATGCGCGCCGAAATCACCGATGCGTATAAGCGTTTGGCCCCACAGGCGCGGGTGATCGTATTGACTGGGCGCGGAAAAGCGTTTTGTTCGGGGCAAGATTTGGGTGATCGGGCGAACGCCGCGCAACTGGACTTAGAGCGCACGCTTAGGGATGAATACGAACCGATGCTGCGCGCAATAATCGAATGTAGGATTCCCACNATAACTGCCTTGAACGGGGCCGCGGCGGGCGCAGGTGCAAATCTTGCCTTGGCGTCNGACGTGGTGATTGCCTCGAAATCTTCCTATTTCATGCAGGCCTTTACAAAAATTGGTCTCATTCCTGACGCGGGCGGAACCTACCTAATGCCGCGCACAATGGGTCTTGCCAAAGCCATGGGAGCGGCGTTGTTTGCCGAAAAAATATCTGCAGAGCAGGCGGATGAATGGGGTTTGATCTGGGAATCGGTTGCAGATGACGCGTTTGAAGCCACCTGGCGCGCGCGGGCGGAATATTTGGCCAAAGGGCCAACTTTGGCTTATTCTCATTTGAAAACTGCGCTGCGTGCCTCATCCGAGAATAATTTAGAGGCGCAACTGGCTTTAGAGGCAAAGCTTCAAAAAGAATGCGGAAATAGCCGTGATTTCAAAGAAGGCGTTGTGGCCTTTCTGGAAAAACGAACCGCGCGTTTTGAAGGAAGATAATGCGGCGTGAAACCGCCTTTTCGCGCCTTTTGACTGAGGTTTTCCCAGTCTTCTTGGGCCGCTAGCTGTTCGGGCTGAAGACGCCTTTTNGGCTGTGGTATTGGCGGGGCTGGAAACTGGCGGCAATGCGAGGGAACCATGATAGATTTGGNGGGTAAAAGGATTTTTGTAAGCGGTGCAGGCGCGGGTATGGGCGCCGCCGTTGCTTTGCTTTCGGCGCGCGCGGGAGCNCAGGTTCTTGCTACTGATAAATCTGACGAAGGGCTTTTGCCTTTAAATAAAACAGGCTGCGCCGTCGCTGTTCTTGATGTGACGGATCAAGATTCGGTAACTCGTTTTTTTGCATCTCAACAGCCATTTGACGGGATTGTTAATATGGCAGGCTGGGTGCATCATGGACGTCTGACCGATTTAAGCGATGAAGATTGGCAAAGATCTTTTCAAATCAACGTTGATAGTATGTTTTATGTGTTGCGCGCCGCCCTGCCAAAAATGATTTTGGCAGGCGGAGGGTCCGTTGTGAATATGGCGTCTTTGGCCTCATCCGTGAAAGGGTTTGCCTATCGCGCNGCCTATAGCGCGTCAAAGGCCGCGGTGATCGGGCTGACAAAATCCGTTGCCGTGGATTATATGGCCGATAATGTGCGGGCAAATGCGATTTGTCCCGGAACGATCGAAAGCGCCTCATTGAAAAAAAGAATAGCCAGTTTGGCCGAAGAGTTGGGCGATGAAAGTAAGGCCCGGGCTTGGTTCGTGGACCGCCAACCCATGAAACGATTGGGTCAACCTGATGAGATCGCAAAGTTAATTCTCTATCTATTATCTGATGATGGTGCTTACGCGACAGGGCAATCGTTTATCATTGATGGTGGCACCACCGCCTAGCCCCCCTTGCGTGCTCAAGCATGATGCTTTCGCAAAATCTATTGGCTTTGGGATAGGCGAATGGAACGTCTGTGAAATCGTACGTTCTGATCAGTCTGAAACTGCTAAAATCCCTTCGCTTAGATCTTATATTTTTATAAATATCATAAACTTAACAGAAATTTGGTTAGCGCAAACTTAATATTATGAGCAGTAAAAAGCTGACAGAAAGGGCTATTCCTGTTCGGATGTAATTAAAGAAATTCCACTTTGCTTCAAATTTCAAGCGTTCATCAGCCAAGGTTTCATCATTCAAATCTTCGATTATAAGGTTTTGTATATGGTTGTTTAAGGGAATATGGAATGCCTCAGTTATGCCTTGCACCCCCACCAGATATGCAACACTGATTAGAACAATTGGCCATGCTTCTGCTAGTTCAACACGTACAGATGAAACGACAATCATCATAAACATTGCCACCATAGACCCTACCCAAGTGAACATGAATAGCGGCTGGTTGTCTTGTATTATAGCGTCCGTCACCTGAAACGCTCTTAAAAAATCTTTGTCACTAAGGCTGGATAAACCAGGCATCACAACAATTGCATATGTGAAAATGAATCCGCCTACTAAACTGCAGGATAAGATAGAAAAGATTAACGCTACATCCAACAAGTCCATTTTATTTTTACCTCTGAGGTTTCTGTATTTAGGTAACAGCAGTAGTCAAAGCATATTGTCAGCGAATAGTCATTCCCTGCCAGAAACTGAACTACAAGATATTGATTATAAGCGCTTTAGAGTGACTAAGAGCCAATCAGCATTGCCATGCATTTGTGCTTGTGGCAATGCGTCCGTTACCGGGACGCCAGCGAAGCATGGTTACAATCAGATACTGTCTGGTTAAATGCAACCTAAGCCCCAAGCCCCAATTTCGTCCCGATTATGCAAATGGCCATCACAGGACATTTCCTCAAAACCCAGTTGCCGGTGAGGGATAACTGGTTTCTTAAAATAAGCCTAATATTTATCTGGTTTCTCTCTTATAATTTTTTAACCCAGCAGGCTTAAGGGACTGGTATTTTACATCATCACCCTGTCAACGTGACGTGACGTGACGTGACGTGGCGGGGTCGAGGTGACGGTGAACAGCAGATCAGACCGAGGCCGGTTGGTGATCTGGTGTGAGGCGCTCGCGCTCACATGGATGCCTTGCTGCAAATGAAGAGCGGAGATCTCCGCATCAAGTTCCATCGACGGAACACCAGACGCAACGTAAAAGAACTGTTCCGCACCCGCATGGTGATGTCGCCTTTCAGCGGTGCTGGGGGATATGCGCTCCTAAATGACGCTTAGTTGTTCAAACCTGACAAGTTGCCAACCATAAAAGCCATCGCGCCAGACATAATATTCAGCCGTATCGGTGTTGACCACCGCCGCGCTCATTCCCACTCAATCGTTCCTGGTGGCTTTGATGTGATATCATAGGTCACCCGATTGATGCCTTCGACCTCATTGATAATTCGCGTTGCGGTTTCGCCCAGAAACTCATGAGAAAATGGATAATAATCAGCCGTCATACCATCCACCGAGGTGACAGCACGCAGCGCGCAGGCATAATCATAGGTGCGTCCATCCCCCATCACACCAACCGTGCGCACTGGCAAAATCGCCACGAAGGCCTGCCAGATGTGATCATATAGGCCGTGTTTGCGAATTTGATCAATATAGACCGCGTCAGCTTCCCTTAGAATATCCAGTTTAGCGCGGGTGATCTCACCAGGGCAGCGAATGGCCAGGCCGGGCCCTGGGAAGGGATGCCGCCCGATAAAGCTGTCGGGCAATCCAAGTTCGCGGCCCAGGGCGCGCACCTCATCCTTAAATAGCTCTCTCAGCGGTTCCACAAGTTTCAAGCCCATTTTCTCGGGAAGTCCGCCAACATTATGATGTGATTTTATCGTCACCGATGGGCCACCGCTAAAGGATACAGATTCGATCACATCCGGATAAAGCGTGCCCTGTGCTAAAAATTCTGCGCCCTCAATTTGATCTGCATATTTTTGAAACACGTCGATAAACAAGCCGCCAATGATTTTACGCTTGGTTTCAGGGTCGGATTGCCCGTCTAACGCGCCAAGAAACAGCTCGGATTCTTGGGCGTGGATGAAGGGCATGTTGTAGTGATCCCGAAACATCGCAACCACCTCCGTGGCTTCCTCTTTTCGCAGCAAGCCGTGGTCTACGAACACGCAGGTGAGCTGATCGCCAATCGCCTCATGGATCAAAACGGCAGCCACCGAACTGTCGACACCCCCAGATAATCCGCAAATCACTTTTTTNTCGCCAACTTGCTTTCTGATCGCCTCCAAGGCTTGTTCGCGATATGCGCCCATCGTCCAATCGCCTGAAAACCCAGCAATTTTTACAAAATTTTCATAAAGCATAGCGCCGTTTGGCGTATGGTGTACCTCTGGGTGAAACTGGACCGCATAAAATTGTTTCTCGAGATTTGCGGTGATCGCAAATGGCGCGTTTGGCGAGGTTCCATAGACGCTAAACCCCGGAGCGATCGCGCTGACATGATCCCCATGCGACATCCAGACTTGCTCGCGCTCTTGCGCAAACCATCCCTGTAATAGATCCAGCTCATCGCCTGTTTGAGACACATAGGCGCGGCCAAATTCTGCCGTTTTATGACCGCGCTCGACCCTACCACCCAACATATCCATCATAACCTGCTGGCCATAACATATTCCCAAAATGGGCACTCCAAGCTCATAGACAGAAAGTGGTGGACGCGGAGCCCCCGCATCAAAGACCGAGGCTGGCCCCCCAGAAAATATCACGGCACGCGGTGCAAAGGCACTTAAAAAGGCGTCTGAGATATTTTGATATGGGTGAATTTCACAATAGACGTTTAACTCGCGCAAGCGGCGGGCAATCAATTGCGTTACCTGACTGCCAAAGTCGATGATTAACAGGCGTTCGTGATGCTGGTGTTCCATTTGTGACTGGTAAAACGCCACGCCGTCAGGTGCAAGTGGTCGCGGTGCTGAAAACAGGTCAAATGTCGGTTTGAAGGAAGAAAGCAATCCCCATGTCGCTTTTAATGCTTAAGAGCCGTTATTTGGCGAAGGCAGAATTGGGATGCAACATAGATCATACGCAGAAATACTTAGTGTTTGCAGTTTCAAGAAAGGTCAAAGCATGGCGGAACTCTCTACAGGTCGGCGTTCGCGAGGAGGCGGGGGAGCAGCCCGCCGCGCAGAGCGCACCTCCATCAAGATCGAGACTGCAAAATATATTGAACGCAATATCCCGAATTTCGACCTGTTGAGCGAAGAGGCTTTGGAAATTATTGAAGCCAATGCCGAGCTTATGCTGGAAGAGGTAGGGGTAAACTTTGTTAACAATCCTGCCGCCCTAGAGCGCTGGCGAGCGGCGGGGGCGAGCGTAGAAGAAGAGCGGGTGCGGATCCCGCGTGGTTTGGCAAAAAAACTATGCGCCACGGCTCCAAACCGGTTCACCCAACATGCTCGGAATTCTGAACGCAATGTTGAGATTGGCGGTAAGTCTTTGGTCTGCGCGCCAGTTTACGGGCCGCCTTTTGTGCGCGACTTAGAAGGTGGTCGCCGCTATGCAACGATTGATGACTTTAAGAAATTTGTAAAGCTTGGCTATATGTCCAAATGGTTGCATCACTCGGGGGGAACGCTGTGCGAGCCGACCGATATTCCCGTGAACAAACGCCATTTAGATATGCTTCTGGCGCATATGACGCTATCGGATAAACCGTTCATGGGGTCGGTCACCGAGCCCAGCCGCGCGCAAGATAGCGTGGATATGTGCAGCATCCTTTTTGGCGATGAGTTTGTGCAGAACAATACGGTGATGACATCCTTGATCAACATCAATTCTCCGATGACATTTGATGATGTAATGATGGGTGCGTTAGAGGTTTATGCGCGCAACAATCAAGCCTGCATTATTTCGCCCTTTATTGTTGGCGGCGCGATGGCACCGGTTTCGGTGGCGGGAACCTTGACGCAGGTCTTGGCTGAAGTCTTGGCGGGTATTGCGTATTCTCAGCTGCTTAAGCCCGGCGCTCCGGTGATTTTTGGCGCTTTTGTGGCCTCAATTGACATGAATTCTGGCGCTCCCACCTTTGGAACCCCAGAGGCCAGCCATATCCTTTACGGGGCAGGGCAATTGGCGCGGCGCCTTGGCTTGCCTTTCCGCTCCGGCGGGGGGCTCTGCGGGTCTAAACTGCCCGATGCTCAAGCGGCTTATGAAACCTCAAATACGTTAAACGCGGCCTTGATGGGTGGGGTGAATTTTATGCTCCATTCCTGCGGCTGGTTAGAAGGGGGGCTGGTATCGTCTTTTGAGAAATTTGTAATGGATGCAGATCAATTGGGCGTGTTGCATCATTTGGCGCGGGGCGTGCAAATTGACGAAGACGCGCAAGCGTTAGACGCAATCCGGGAAGTGGGCCCTGGTGGTCATTACCTTGGATGCGCGCATACGCAGCGAAACTTTAAGGAATCTTTCTGGCGCAGCGAAGCCTTTGACTATAAGCCGTTCGAAACATGGGAAGAAGAAGGTGCCAAAGATACGATGCAGCTGGCCTCAACGCGTGTGGCGACCCTGTTGAACAATTACCGAGAACCCGAAATGGACATCGCGGTAAAGCAAGCTTTGGAGGCGTTTGTAGTGAAGCGTAAATCAGAAATGCCGGACAGTTTCGTTTAAATAGGTTGCTTGTCGGCCCTTTCAATTTCTTTTGTTTCGGCAATCAAGGCCGTTAGAACAGTAACGTGCAAGGCTATGTTATACTGAACATGCTGCTGCAGGCGCATCTTGTTTAACTGGCCCTCTTTATCGATCAAGGATCTTAAAATCTGTGCGGGATGTTGGTGCATGCTTAGCGCAAAAAATGAGCTCAAGCATGTGGCCCGGTTGTAGGTTTCAAGGCCCAGATTCGCTGCATTGATTAGTATTTTTGGCCGTTTGACGCTGTGTAAGTGGAATGTCATATCCGCTGCTGCCTAGATTTTAATCTTAATTAAGATCAGAAAGCTGGCGGTAATGTCTTAATTAAACCCTGCTTCCCCGTTCTCTGTATGGGGGAAGCCTTTATTATTTTGTCACAAACTCGGCTCGTTGACGCTTTTAAGAAGTCTTTAACAAGTGCAACTTTAAAGTGATATTTTTGTTGCTTAGGATTTTAATTAAATTTTTCGGATTGTGAAAAATGTCCAATAAACATCCTGCGAGCGGGGGTAAATTAAGCCAAATTTGGCTGGACAAAGCCGCGTTTCATTATGATGCACATGTTCACCTGGGTTTGTCCATTCGCGCGCTGGCGCGGAAATCTGCTGGTCATGCTTCTACAATTTTAAGGCAGATAAGGCGTATCGAAGCCTTGCAGAGTGATCCGCAAGTAAAAGCCGCACTGGCTCAGTTAAAATCATCGCGGGGCGAGGGGGCTGATCCTGCGCCTTCCTGCCAGCCGGGTCAAAGTCTTAATAAGGATGTGATGCACCTTTTAGAACCCAAAAATGCGGTTTTAGTGATGTCCGAAAACGTTGAAATGGCTGGTATATTCTTGATTTCATCAGAATACGCACCTCAGAAATTAGGGCTTGTGCCGCGCGCGCGCGCGCAGTCAATGATCGCAAACGGAACGCTGCATTGTGTTTCCGCAGGTCGCTTATCGCGTTATGTTTTAGCATCAAATCTGCAGGCTCAAACCGAATGCGCCGAAGCGCCTCAAGCCTTTCAGCCGCGCCCCAATCCCGCGCTCGAAACAGAACCCGTTTTCAAAGGATCACCGGAAACTCCATTGATGACGTTGGCTAGACGCCGCAATAAAGATGGTTCATATTTTTTAACGCGCGCATTGGTGGATGCAGGCAACCGGTTTCATGATGATTTTGAAATTGCACAGACCGTGCGCCCCGACGGTTTTACCCGTGAGGATTGGTTGCGCTGCGCATCCGGCACTGTGCTTTCAGGGGGCAATGAAAGGCAACAACTGCTGATTGAACGGGTGGCGGCCACCTTGCGCGACCTCGGGCCCGAATTATCAGATATTTCGCTACGCTGCTGTTGTTATCTAGACGGTCTTGAGCTGAGTGAGCAATCTTTAGGCTGGTCGGCGCGTTCGGGTAAAGTCGTCTTGCGCATCGCTTTGCAGCGGCTAAAGCGTTATTATGAAAGCCATATTGGCGTTGAGAATGGTCGCATAGGTTAATATTTACCTGTTTCTGTTTTAAAAATGCAGCGCGCGTCCAGTTTGAGCTGTGGCAAAGTGTTTCATCCAGATCATAGCGGAAATGCGTAAGCGCCCCTTGGAGCTTGCGCCAGTTCTGCTATGTTGCATAAAACAAGAGGGTGAATACCAGTGCGTGATCTAAAACTGCCTCAAGACCGGCATCCAGAAAAAGCTCATAAGCCAGACAACCGGCAGCCCAAAAAACCCGATTGGATTAGGGTGAAGGCACCGGTCTCCGAAGGCTATAAGGCTACGCGCGATATTATGCGCGAGCATAATTTGGTAACGGTATGCGAAGAAGCAGGCTGCCCAAATGTTGGCGAATGTTGGAGCCAAGGCCACGCTACCATGATGATTATGGGCGAAGTGTGCACGCGCGCCTGCAGCTTTTGCAATATTGCCACGGGAAAGCCTCCGGAAGCTTTAGATGTGTTTGAGCCAGGCAGAGTTGCGGATGCCGTCTTTAAATTGGGGTTGAACCATGTGGTGATTACATCGGTTGATCGCGATGATGTGGAAGATGGCGGGGCGGAACATTTTGCGCAAACCATTCGCGCGATCCGGCGCAAAAGCCCTGAAACCACGATTGAAATTCTGACGCCCGACTTTTTAAAATGTGACCCGGCCGTGCTTGAGCTGGTGGTGGCTGCACGCCCGGATGTGTTTAATCACAATTTGGAAACCGTGCCCGGATTGTACCCAGAAGTACGCCCCGGCGCACGCTATTTTCATTCTTTGAGGCTTTTGCAACGGGTCAAAGAACTTGATCCTTCGATGTTTACAAAATCCGGCATCATGGTTGGGCTTGGAGAAAATCGACAATCTGTTTCGCAAGTGATGGATGATTTGCGCGCCGCGGATGTGGATTTTTTGACCATTGGGCAATATCTGCAACCCACGCCAAAACATCATGCGGTGGATCGATTTGTGCACCCGGATGAATTTGCAGCCTATGAAAAAGCGGCTTATGGCAAAGGGTTTTTAATGGTTTCAGCAACCCCTTTAACCCGCTCTTCCTATCATGCAGGAGATGATTTTCAACGCTTGCGCGCCGCGCGTTTGGCGCGTTTGGCCAAGTAAAAGCAACCTTTTGGGGGTTGTATTCCGACAAGAGCGATTAAAAAGCTAAATACGGCACATTGGTGAGTTTTGGGGTAAGCGTTAAATGTTACTTTAGCCGTTGCTCAGTTTTTGGATCAAAGAACAAAAGCTGATTGGGGTCAAAGTGAACGGCAACATCGCTGCCCATGGGCAGGGCAACATCCCCCTTGCTTTCAACAATAATACGTTCGCCCGTTGGTGCCATTAAATAGCTGTAATTCACACCTCCTAGCCGCTCATGCACGTTGACAGACAGGCCATTTCCGGCTTCGTCAATAGATAGATTTTGCGGGCGAATGCCAACAAGAATTTCGCGCAAATTAGATGGCAAAGCCACGTCGGGCTCAATCGGGGCTGACGAGATGGCGGATAGAAAAATTTTGTTGTTTTCGACGCGGCCTTTTAAAAAATTCATTGCCGGAGAGCCGATAAAGCCAGCAACAAATTTATTTGCTGGATCGTGGTAAAGCGCCATGGGGGCGCCCACTTGTTCGATAACACCCGCACGCAACACAACGATTTTATCCGCTAAGGTCATAGCCTCGACTTGATCATGCGTCACATAGATCATCGTGGCCCCAATTTCTTTATGTAATCGCGCGATTTCCACGCGCATATCAACGCGCAATTCGGCGTCGAGATTTGACAAAGGTTCGTCAAATAAAAACACTTCAGGGCCGCGCACGATGGCCCGCCCAATCGCCACGCGTTGCCGCTGACCGCCCGACAATGCTTTGGGTTTTCGATCCAAGTAATCATTCAGCTTTAGAATTCTGCTGGCTTCGGCGACTTTTGCCGTGATTTCCGCCTTTGGGTGACCGGTCATCTTTAACCCAAACCCCATATTTTCAGCGACTGTCATATGAGGGTAAAGCGCGTAACTTTGAAATACCATAGCAACGCCGCGCGCGGCTGGATCGCTTTTGGTGACATCGCGATCTCCGATAGCAATCTGACCAGCTGTGGTTTCTTCAAGCCCCGCAATCATTCGCAGCAAAGTCGATTTCCCACAACCTGAGGGGCCAACGAAAACGCAAAACTCCCCCTCATCGATTGATAAATCTATGCCATGAATAACCTCTAAATCACCGTATTGTTTTTTGACATTGGTTAAAGTTACCCGAGACATAAGATTTCCTTTAAGTTGGGAATTGCCAATTTTTAGCGGCGTCAGAAATTTTTCTGGCAGCCTCTTGAAGTTTTGGCGCGAAACGTTCGATGCTTGAAAGAGAATGATGGGAAGTGGTTGATGTGAGCGACAGGGCTCCTATTGCGTGGTTAAGACCGTTCAAAATCGGCACTGCCACGCAAATGATTCCAGGCTCATGCTCTTCGCGATCAAAGGCCATTCCGATAGATGCGATCTCTAAGAGTTCCGCTTTAAGGGCCGGCAAATCGGCTAAAGTGGCGGCTGTATACTTGTGGAAAGATTGGCGCATTAATGCTCTTGCTTGTTCTTTTTCGGGCATAAACGCCAATAGGGCCTTGCCAACACCTGTACAATAGCCAGGGCCTGTTTTGCCCGCTGAGCTGAACATCTCAACCGGTTTTTCCGCGTTGCGCTTATCAACATAAAGCACGTGTCCATCATCCATTTGCGCAAGATGCAGGGTTTCACCCAAGGCATCTGCCAAATCGTCTAAAATCGGGCGTGCAATGGGCGCAAGGGCGCTTTGCCGCCATGCCGAATGGGCGAGGCGCACCAAACGAATTCCAGGAATATAAGTCGCAGTTTGCGCATTATAATCCAGCATTGATTGGTTTGAGAGCGTTTGTAATANCCGATATACGGTGGCTTTGGGATAGGCGCTTTTGGAAAGGATTTCAGAAAACCGAACTGGCCGTTCAAAGCTTGCAACAAGATCAAGCATCACCAACGCTTTGCCGACCGTTCCATC
>JGI26253J51717_1000129_pt1 | contig 28769 bp, 27 predicted proteins | sample SaaInlV_100m_DNA_6_FD_51717 | JGI IMG/M metagenome (IMG submission 51717)
ATACGATATATGTGAAAACCGCTTCCAAGAGGTTTACTATCGCCTAGTTGTAAAACTGATCCATCTTCGATCCCATCACTTATAAAGGGGATATAATCTGCACTTTTAACATTTACGACGCGTCTATCTTCTGATGCGATTGGTTTTAACTTTCCCATAATGGCCTCTTTCAGTTCTATTTAAACTCTAATTTGAATTATCGACTGCCAAGATTTTTGCAGCAACGTCTATACCACTTAGATATGCACCATGAACTGTTGCTTGAGAGTTTGACATTGTCGCTTCACCTGCAAAAAATAATCGATCATCTAATGTTTCGGCTAAAATCTCTCGTGCTCCAAATCCACCGGGTAGTGCATAACTATATGAACCATATGAGTTTATATTACTTTTCCAAGCAGTTTCTGTAGTTTTATTTATAAATTTGGTAATGTCATTTCCAAAGATTGATTTCAGCGCTTCAGAGCAAAAGCTTGTTGCTGCACCTGTACCATCCATCTCTAATTGTTCAGCAAAGCGACCAGCTACAAAGCCAACAGCGATATTACTGTCATAGAATCCAAAATCTATTGAGCAGAAGTCATTTTCTCCCACAAGATAATCAGCACTTTGACCTTGGTGAGCTTCTCGCCATTTTACATTAAATTCAAACCCAATTTTGTTTAGCAGACCGTTGGGTAAATTGTTAATGGCATCTTTTTTTCTTGGAGGTAACTTTGGAAAAAATTTAATTTTATTCTGGGATAGGACACCAGTAGAAACTGTTAATACTGCATAAGTTGCACTTATTACTCCATCTGGTGTTTCAACTTTTACACCATTTGAAGAATAATCAATTTTTTTGGCAGCACAATTAGTAATTACTTCAATATCTTTATATAAATATTTTATGAAAGCGCCTAACCCATTTTCTACTAGCCAATCGCCTTCTGTATTTGTGAAATGAAATACATCATGAGCTGAACATACATCTGGATCTGCCCCCATCATTGGAGCTATTTGATTTCTCGCAATATCTCGCCATTTTGCTTCTGGAAGTGATTTCTCAATTGATTGATCTTTCTTGTTTTTTCCTGCTTTATTTATATTTTGCCACATATCTTCAATGTACTGGCTATATTCTTTTGTTTGTTTTGAAGAAAGGTTTACACCATTAGAATGTACCCAAGTATGTGACCAGTTTTTTTTATGTAACTTAAAATTATTTTGAACTGCAATCTCTGCTAATGGATTCGTAACTGCTGAATGAAGCCACGATCCTCCAATATCAAACGGAATATCGAAAACAGAATTGTCAGTCACGCATCTACCACCAATATGGTTGGCCGCTTCAATTACAATCACAGAATAACCAATATCTTTTAGAGATTTGGCTGCTGATAGGCCAGAAGTGCCAGCACCAATTACAACAACATCTGAATTGAGTGGAGTTAAGGCCATAGAAACATAATCATCATAACTTAATCTTTAAATTTGGCACTTTCTCAAACTCAGCCAAATCGATAGGATCTTCATTATCGAATTTGCAACACCTTCTATAAATTTCAAGCATTGCTTCTGATAATATGCCTTGATTATAAAAGTACATTGCAGCACCATACCTTGCATAACCTGAACCAGAAATACCAAGTTTGCTGTTAAGTAGTTCTTGTTGCATTTTTTTTTCATTTGTATTCATTGATCTCGATTATCAATCAATGATTTATTTAAGTCTCTAATGTCACTTTCTTTGGGAGTTTTTTGGATATTATAGATTGGAAGTATTGCCCGTAAATGATCATGATAGGTTCGAACACCATACTCTAAATCTGATAAATAAAAACCGTCAAACGCATCTGATACCATAGATTCATTTGACCAAATTGTCAGCTGTTTATCCTCAACAACCGTCTCACGATCAATCCGGCTAGCTAAATATCTAGCAACTTTTTGTTGCCGGTCTTCATTGGGATATTTATAAGTAGCGCTTCTTATAATTGATTTATCGGTAGAAATTGGGAACTCTTGATAGAATAATGATGTTTCTGGCGTCATAGCAATAACTGAATTTGGAAAAATCCCATAATACACCCATGTTTGATTAGACTCTTTTGGAAGATCTTTGTGGGGCTTTGAGAATTTTTTATAGTTACGAACACCCCAATGACGGCCCTTAGAGGCTGTAAATTTTCCTTCAGAACGAGATATACCATCTTTATAAGATTCATCGTAATAATTTGAGCCATATAGATCTTGTAATGCTGGATGAGCCATTGCTACATGATATCCTTCATTATCCACGTCTCGAATTGATTTCCAATTAACTGGAGATGTTTCAGTCCAAAATCCATCTGTAGGTATTTGCTCAGACATCTTATAACCTGATGCTTCTGCTTCGTATTTGTTTAATAACTCTCTTACAGATGGTTGAGGGCCTTTTTTAAAACGGACAAAAACAAAACCATTCCAAATTTCATGTTCAACAGTTCGCAAAGAAAACTCATTTTTATCTAATGGCGGAAAAGATTTTGGTTGAGATGCTCCACGTAAGGTACCATCAAGGTTGTAGACCCATCCATGAAAAGGGCAAATCAAAGCATTTTTACAAGTACCCTGGTCTTTAGTCACCAACCTTGATCCACGATGACGACAAATATTGTGAAAGGCTTTTACATCAAAGTTAGTATCTCGTAATATTATCGCACGTTCGCCACATAGATCAAATGTTTTAAAATTACCTATATTAGGTATATCTGAAATATGACAAGCAACTTGCCAATGAGTTTTAAACATTTCGATTTCTAAATCTAAAAGTGCTGAACTATGATATGTCCAGCCTGGTAATCCTGAACGATCCCATCCTTTGGGAGGACGTTTCAAATTCTTAGTATTATCCATTTGTTAACCTCAATATTCATACTCTATTTTTTTTTACGCGAACCTTATTTATAACACTTTTTAATATTTTAAATACCAATACAATTGGTAAACTATTTGCTTGATCAGTCAACTTGACTCTGAAGCTTTGTTTGGAATAGCGTTAGTATAGGGAGAAAATATAATTAAAATAATCTGCAAATTAATATAGATAATTTCTTTTAATTACAAAAAAATTTAAATGTGGACATTATGTTGTTCCTACAGGGATTAAGTGAAAAATAAATAAACATTATACTAGGGAAAGGATACTCATCATGAAAATAAAAAGTAAAATATTAAATTTAGCGTGTTCAGTTGCTGTTGGCTCTTTATTTGCTAACGCTATTTCTGCTCAAGAACGTGTTCTCAATGTAACAAACTGGGGCGAGTATATAGCAGAAGATACGATTTCTAATTTTGAAAATGAATATGGTATTAAGGTAGTATATGATGCTTATGACTCTGCAGAAGCAATCGACGCAAAGTTACTTGCAGGTAGTAGTGGATATGATGTCGTCAGCCATTCTGGTGGGATGACCGCTCGTCTAATACAAGCGGGAATTATCTCTCCACTTGATATTTCAAAATTAGACCAGCTTAAAAATGTTGACCCTGCAATAATGGGCCAATTAGCTAATTTATGGGATCCTGGTAATAAACATTTTATCCCTTACATGTGGGGTACACATGGCGTCACTTATAATGAAGAATTAGTAAAAGCCACCTATCCTGATGCTCCGATTGGGTCAATGGATATGATTTTTGATCCAATTCACATGAAAGAATTATCTAAGTGTGGAGTTTCTTTTCTTGACTCACCTGGTGATATTATTCCTATGGCTCTAGCACATATGGGTCTTGATCCAAACTCAACTAATCGTGACGATTATGCAGCTGTAGGTGAAATGCTTGCTGAGGTGCGACCTCACATAAAAACATTTGATAATTATGCATATCAACAAATGCCACAAAAAGAATTCTGTGTATCAGTAACATGGGGTCCTGATGGACTACTTGCCATGTCTGGTGCTGCTGAAGCAGATACTGGTGTTGTCTTAGATTTTTCTCTTCCAGAAGGGCAAGGAAAATCACAATTATGGATTGATGGGTGGGTTATTCCTGCTGATGCGAGCAACAAAGATGATGCACATCTATTCTTAAATTACATGATGCGGCCTGAAGTTGCAGCTGCGGATAGTAATTACACTTGGTATGCGACAGCAAATCTTGCTGGTAAAGCAATGGTGGATGAAGAAGTAACCTCAAGCCCAGCAGCGTTTCCAACATCTGACCAAGTAGACCAGATGTATACAACAGCTATATTGCCACCAAAAATTAAAAGACTTCAAACTAGAACGTGGACTAATTTTGTAGCAGGCAATTAATCTCAACTTTAATACGGCGGTAGTATAACTACCGCCGTTTACTTATGCACTTATAAAATATGGTGATTTCGAATTGGAAGATGAATTAATATTAGACAGTGCAATTTCTCAAAGTGGTAAAAAAGAAAAACCATTTGTGCAGATTAGGGGTCTAACTAAAAAATTTGGTGCAATTACTGCGGTAGATAATATTAATCTTGATATATCCCAGGGGGAGCTATTTTGCCTTCTTGGAGGATCTGGTTGTGGTAAATCGACACTTTTAAGAATGCTTGCGGGCTTTGAGTTTCCTGAAGCAGGGACAATAAGTATCGATGGTATAGATATGTCTCAAGTTCCTGCATATGAACGACCAACAAATATGATGTTTCAAAGTTATGCATTATTTCCACATATGAATGTTGGTGAAAATATTGCGTTTGGTCTACAGCAAGACAAAATTCCCAAAGCTGAAATTACAGATCGTGTAAATGATATTTTAAAATTAGTTGAGCTTGAAGGTTATATAAAGCGAAGACCTCAACAGCTTTCTGGTGGGCAGAGACAACGTGTTGCATTGGCAAGAGCATTGGTTAAGAAACCAAAGCTACTTTTATTAGATGAGCCATTAGCCGCACTTGATAAAAAATTACGCAAACAAACTCAATTTGAGCTGGCTAATATCCAAGAACAAGTTGGTGTAACATTTATTGTGGTGACGCATGACCAAGAAGAGGCAATGACGCTATCGTCAAGAATGGCGGTCATGGACATGGGTAAATTCAAACAAATTGGTACACCAACAGAAATCTATGAATTCCCAGAATCGCGTTTTGTTGCAGACTTTATTGGTTCTGCTAATATTTTTGAAGGAAAAGTAATTAGTAGCAAAGGTGGGAAATTGACCGTTTCAACGGACGTTGGTGAAGTGTTTGCAAGTAATGGCAGATCAATAACTGAAGGTGAAAAAATATGGTTAGGTCTTCGACCTGAAAAAATTTATTTAAGTAAAGCAAAACCTAAAAATATTGGATCAAACCAAATAAAAGGCATTGTAGAAGAAATTGGATATTTAGGTGAAACGTCAATTTATAAAATTCGTTTAAAAAATGGACAAATTATTGATGTATCAGCTCCAAATCAAAGTAGACCGATGTCACGCGTCCGTGAAATAACTTGGGAAGATATGGTCTATCTAAATTGGGAGCCTGAGAGTGCGATGTTACTTACGTCATGAATGTTGGAATGAAGAATGACATCAGTATGAAAGCTAGAAAACAAAATTCTATAGTAGATCGCTTTTTACGGCGTCTTCAAGAAAATTGGCGAAGTATAGTTATAATCATACCATTCGTTTGGTTATTAATGTTTTTCTTATTTCCATTTTTCATCGTTGCTAAAATTAGTCTAGCTGAAATAAAAATTGCAAGCCCCCCATTCACCAGCATGGTGGAATGGGCTGATGGTGGAATAATGACGATAAGAATTGTGTTTGATAACTTCTTATACATAATTAATGACAGTCTCTATATTAATACATATCTTAATTCTGTAAAAATTGCATCAACTGCAACAGTGATTAGTCTTTTATTAGGATATCCGATTGCATATGGAATAGTTCGTTCCGGCCCTATAGCTAAACCAATCCTTCTTTTTATGGTAATTTTACCTTTTTGGACTTCTTTTTTATTACGTGTGTATGCATGGATGGGACTACTTGCAGATCAAGGCACGATTAATAGTTTGTTGATAGCGCTTGGGTTTATTAATGAACCAATACAAATGTTATATTCNGAATTTGCTGTCTATATTGGAATTGTTTATACATATTTACCGTTCATGATTTTGCCACTTTATGCCAATATGGAAAAACTNGATAGCAGTTTAAACGAAGCTGCTGCTGATCTTGGATCAAAACCAACAAATACNTTTTTCAAAGTAACGCTNCCCCTTACAATGCCTGGTGTGATNGCTGGGTCACTATTAGTTTTCATACCTGCATCTGGTGAATATGTAATTCCAGANCTTTTAGGTGGTGGTAATGTTCAAATGATTGGGCGAGTTTTATTTAATGAATTCTCTCGTAATACTGACTGGCCTGTTGCATCAGCTGTGGCAATTGCGATGCTCTTTTTGCTCGTTTTTCCNATAATAATATTCCAGNATTACCAAGGTAAAGCTGCAGAGGGTAATTGAGTTATGTACGGAAAACGCTCTAAATTTTTAACGGTAATGTTAACAATTGGAATGGCATTTTTTTATATCCCAATTATCTTATTGGTGNTCTANTCTTTCAATTATTCNAAACTGGTTCTTGTTTGGGGCGGTTGGTCGACAAGATGGTATAAAGTTTTGTTTGAGTCTGAAGAAGTTTGGGCGGCTGTTAATATGAGTTTAAAGATTGCATTAGTAAATGCGACTTTTGCAACAATACTTGGCATGCTAGCTGCTTTATCAATGGTAAGGTTTGGTAAATTTAGAGGGCGCACTTTATTTGGTGGAATGTTAGTTGCGCCATTAGTAATGCCTGAGGTTATTACTGGGCTTTCACTTCTAGTTATGTTTATAACTTTGAAACAGTTTTTTGGTTGGCCTGAAAATCGTGGTTTTGCAACAATTACAATTGCACATATTACATTTTCAATGGCTTACGTGGCAGTAACTATTCAAGCACGGTTAACTGGAATGGGGCAATCATTAGAAGAAGCAGCGGCTGACTTGGGCGCTAAGCCCTTTAAAGTTTTAACTGCAATTACAATGCCTCGCCTTACACCTGCACTCATTTCAGGATGGCTGCTTGCATTTACTTTGTCACTTGATGATCTGGTGATAGCTAGTTTTGTATCTGGGCCTGGCGCAAACACTCTGCCAATTTTGATTTTTTCGCGTATTCGACTAGGTCTTCGACCTGATATAAATGCATTGGCAACAATCATCATATTAGTTGTGGCCGTTTGTATAGCCATCGCTGCATTGATAATGTTTCGTCAACAAAAACGTGATATGTTAGATCAACAACTTGCCGAAGGTGAAAAATAATAATTCAAAACATTTTTTGAAAGGTTTCAATAATGACCAATACAGCACTAACCTCTAATGCGCCTGATCTTGAAACACTCAAGAAATGGGATCGATTACATCAGATACATCCCTGGGCAGCAATTGATAGCTGGAGGGGTTACGATAATATGTTTGTAGATTCTGCTGATGGAATTTATTTTTGGGATGGCGCTGGTAAACGTTATATTGATGGGCCTGGCGGTATGTGGTGTAGCCAGATTGGGTATGGCCGTAAAGAAATGGCAGATGCAATTTCTGATCAAGTCATTAAATTACCATTCACCTCACCCTTTACTAATTCAACTCAACCCTCTGCCATACTATCAAAGAAAATAGCAGATATGGCACCGGGTGATTTAAATAATGTTTTTTTCACAACAGGTGGATCCACAGCTGTTGATACAGCGCTGAGAACCATGCAGTATTTTAATAATCGACGAGGCTTACCTGAAAAAAAAATGATAATTGCCCGCGAAAAAGGGTATCATGGCTCTACTTATCTTGCTCATTCTGTAACTGGAAAAGAAAGAGACAAATCCCATTTTGATTTTGCAACAAACCTTGTTCAATTCTTGCCTGATGTGAACCCATATATCCGTCCAGATGGTATGAGCATAGAAGATTGGTGTGATGCCAAAGTTGAAGATTTGAGAAAAATGATAAATCAAATTGGGGCAGATAAAATTGGTGCTTTCATAGCTGAGCCTATTTTAAGTTCAGGTGGCGTAATCGTTCCTGCAAAAGGTTACCAAAAGAGAACTTGGGAGATTTGTCGAGAAAATGATATTTTATATATATCTGATGAGGTTGTTACAGGATTTGGTCGTTTAGGGCATTGGTTCGCATCTGAAGAGGTTTTTGAAATTATTCCAGATATGATAACATGTGCAAAAGGCTTAACATCAGGGTATTTACCTCTAGGAGCGTGCATTATATCTGACCGTGTTTTAGAGATAGCAAGCCAAGGTGATGAACCATCTGCATTTACAAATGGATACACATATTCTGCTCACCCAGTATCTTGCGCTGCCGCGTTAAAAAATATTGAAATTTTTGAGAATGAACGCATTCTAGAAAATGTTCGCAATGTGTCACCCCATTTTCAGCATCGCCTCAAAGACTTAATGAAATATGATATTGTGGGGGATGCGCGCGGCATGGGTTTGCTAGGGTGCATTGAATGTAAAGCTGAAGATTTAGAAGCAGAAAGATCTTTAGGTTCAAAAATTGATGAAGCCTGTGAGGAATTAGGATTATTAGTTCGCCCACTAATCAATATGGCAGTTTTCTCTCCACCTTTAATCATAACTATAGAACAAATAGATGAAATGTTTGATATCTTGGAGGCTGCTATTATAAAAGTAGAAAACAACTTATGATTTATACAATTTTGATATTCAAAAATATTTAACAGTATTTGGAAGTTTATTGGCTGGGTCGATAGGACTCGAACCTATACTCTACGCTACCAAAAAGCGGTGCATTACCATTATGCTACGACCCAACGTGAAGGCTGTTTACGCGGACTTTAAGTATCGTGCAAGTCAAAAAATAGTAATTTTGACTTGTTTTGTGCCTTGCATGCTTCTAGGTGAAAAATATGAGAAAATTTGACGTAACTATTATTGGCGCAGGTGCTGCGGGCATGATGTGTGCTATTCAAGCTGGAAGACGTGGCAGAACAGTATTATTAGTAGATCATGCAGCGTCTGCAGGTGATAAAATAAGGATTTCTGGTGGTGGTAAGTGTAATTTTACTAATCTAGATATTAAATACGATAAGTTTATTTCGCATAATCCAAAATTTATGGCATCCTGTCTTTCCCGATATACTCAATGGGATTTTATTGACTGGGTGGAATCATGTGGCATTTTGTATCATGAGAAAACATTGGGTCAGTTGTTTTGCAATAACTCCTCAAAAGAGATTTTGACAATGTTAAATCAAGCCATGTCAGATGCCGGAGTTGTTCTGGAATTAAAAACTTCTGTTAAGAATATAAAAAAATCTATCAACTTTGAAATTGAATTGAACACAAGCTCCATAATGAGTGAATCACTTGTAATTGCAACTGGTGGCAAGTCTATACCTAAAATGGGTGCAACTGGCTTTGGTTATAAAATAGCAGAACAATTTGGACTATCATTAACTGAAACTCGACCAGGTTTGGTGCCTCTGATGTTCGCACAGCAAGAACTAGCACCAATAAAGCAAATGTCAGGAACTTCAGTACAAGCAAGTGTAAGTTGTAATAATGTTTCATTTGATGAAGGCCTATTGTTTACCCACCGTGGATTATCTGGCCCAAGTATATTGCAAATAAGCAGTTATTGGGATCAAGGTGATGAAATTTCAGTAAACTTACTTAGAGATAATAGTATTCTTGACGCACTGAAAGCTAAACGTCGAAAAAATGGCAAGCAAGCAATTCATAATGCTTTAAATGGTCTTCTTCCTTCAGCTGTTTGTAAATTTGTTACTGAATTGGCGAATGTAAGTGGAAATATAGGTGATCAATCTGATCTATCATTAATAAAACTTTCTAATGCTGTACATGAATGGAAAGTCAAACCGGTTGGATCTGAAGGATATCGTACGGCTGAGGTGACATTAGGTGGAGTTGATACTGATGAATTACATTCACGAACAATGGAATGCAAAACTGTAAAAGGTTTATATTTTATAGGTGAAGTTGTTGATGTTACGGGCTGGTTAGGTGGTTATAATTTCCAATGGGCTTGGTCATCTGGTTGGGCTGCCGGACAAGAAGCATAAGCACATCTTTTAAGCTATATTCTGATTGGAGATTTTTTAGCTAAAATGTCAAATTCCATAAGTGATTCAATTAAACCAGGCATACGATTCAATTCAATCATATTTGGCCCATCACTTGGAGCATTATCTGGATCTTCGTGACACTCGATGAAAACACCGGCGATACCTAGGCTTACTGCACACCTTGCCATTACTGGTGCAAACTCTCTTTGGCCACCTGAGGAGCCGCCATTTCCTCCAGGTTGCTGAACTGAGTGTGTAGCATCCATTATTACTGGTATGCCATTTCGTGCCATTTCAGGCAATCCACGCATATCAGCAACAAGAGTGTTGTAGCCGAAGCTTGTACCTCTTTCACATGCCATGATCTTTTGTTTCCCGTAGTAGATACTTTTTCTAAAACATTATGCATGTCCCAAGGTGCTAAAAATTGACCTTTTTTGATATTTATAATTGCATTTGTTTTAGCAGCTGCTAGCAGTAAGTCTGTTTGACGACACAAGAAAGCGGGTATTTGTAAAACATCAACAATTTTTGCAACCTGTGAACACTGTTCTGCAGTATGAACATCTGTAATTGTTGGGCAACCAAGATTTGATTTAACTTCTTGCATTACTCGTAATCCTTCTTCGATACCCAAGCCCCTTTTGCCATTCATTGAAGTACGATTTGCTTTGTCGAAGCTACCCTTAAAAATAAAATTTGCATCGAATTTACTACATGCTTTCATAAGCGTTTCTGCTATGTTTAAAGAATGATCAATACTTTCCAATTGGCATGGTCCTGATATAATAGTTAAGGGACTATCATTAGAAATTTCGAAATTGTTTAATGATTTTATTTTGCATTTTGATCTCGTGATTTATGAAATATTTACTTAAAATTTCTTCAATGAAACTTCTTATTTTAAACTTTGAGGTAAATCTGTATTTTCACTTTTTGCTTGAGTAAGATAACTTTTCTATATCTTCTTATAACAGATATGATGTTATTTTAAATTTCGCAAGGTGAAGTATTCAAACATAATTGAATTTTTTAAATTATCTTANAAATATTCTAAATTCATGTATAATTTAGCTTTAGAGACTTGCTCAAACCTAGGAAAACTTTAAATTGCNAACAAAGGAGTGAGATTNATTTGTTACGATCTNTTTTAACTGCAATTTTTTTATTTCTGCTTTGGTATTTAATGTCTGGNATAGATAAAACGTTAACTCTAGGCTTAGGTATAGGCTCATCTATTTTTGCTGTCTGGATAGTGCGTAGAATGGAAAATGCATCTGATTTTAAGAGTCTTAAAGTACAATTGCGACCAGTTGAGTCTTTGAAATATTGTATTTGGATTTTATTAGAAATTCTCAAGTCAAATTGGACCATCACAAAGGTAATTCTTTCACCGAATATGAATATTAAGCAGAATATGTTTAAAGTACCTTTTTCCCAAAAAAGTGACTTGGGGCAAACCATTTTTGCAAATTCAATTACTCTAACTCCTGGTACTATCTCAGTTGAAGTCGAAGAAGATCATTTTCTGGTACATGCATTAGTTTTTTCACCTGGGGACCATGCAGCATTAGCTGAAATGAATGAACGTGTTTCTAAAATTGAAGGTACTGTAAAATAATGATAAATACGATGCCACAGTTCATTTTTTTAATTGCACTTATTTTATTATTTATAGCAATGATCCTTGTTCTAATAAGATTATATAAAGGGCCAACTTTATATGACAGGGTTTTATCGACTAACTCTTTTGGGACACATACTGTTCTATTTATTGGAGTGCTTGGTTTCTTAAGTGACCGTCCCGACTTTTTAGATATTGCATTATTATATGCTTTAATAAATTTTGTAGCTACAATCGCAATTCTTAAATTCTTTCGTTACCGTGCAATTGGAGATGTATTAATAAAAAGGGAGTCAAAAAAATGAACTTTCTTTATGATATTACGCAATTAATTGCTTGGGCTTTAATTTTACTAGGAAGTGTCATGGTTATTATAGGAGCATTGGGGTCTCTTAGGTTTCCAGATTTTTGGTCAAGATTACACGCTGCTTCAGTTACTGACAGTGGTGGAGTGATTTTACTCCTATTAGGAATGGGTATTCATTCTGGGTTTAATTTAATTACTTTTAAATTATTTTTAATAGGTGCGTTTTTATTTATAACTGGTCCAACATCTTCGCATGCTGTTGCTAACGCTGCGTTAGTATCTGGAGCTAAACCTTCTAAAAAAAATCAAAATGAAACTGGTGACGAAGGATGATTGATACTTTTACAAATACAGTTTTATTTGTGATGCTGGTGCTCACGGCCTTAGCAATTGTTAGAATGGAACGCCTTTTTGCAGTTGTAATGCTTTCAAGTGTATTTAGTTTGTTGTCAGCATTATTATTTGTAACTTTAGATGCTGTAGATGTAGCATTCACTGAAGCAGCAGTTGGCGCAGGCATCTCAACAGTTTTAATGCTGGGAACAATCGCATTAACTAAACCAGAAGCAAAAAGACCACGTCACACTGCTTTTGTGCCATTAATAGTTGTATGTGTGACTGGTGCTGCATTAGTCTATGGTACATTAGATATGCCAGCATTTGGTTCACCAGATGCGCCGGCTCAAACACATGTAGGCCCAGATTATTTATCACGTACACCAATTGATATTGATGTACCGAATGCAGTAACAGCAATTTTAGGCAGTTATCGTGGCTTCGATACACTGGGAGAAACTGCAGTTGTATTTACGGCAGGTATTGGTGTTTTGCTTTTATTGTCAGGACTAAGACGCCGACGTGAAGATGAGGATGAAGAAATATGATTTTCCATCATTTAATACTTCGTGTTGTTACCAAACTCTTAGTCGGAACTATAATATTATTTGCGCTATATGTTCAATTTCATGGTGATTTTTCACCTGGTGGTGGTTTTCAAGCTGGAGTTATCATGGCTGTAGCTTTTATTCTATATGGTATTGTCTTCAGCTTAGAAGCAGCTAAAAAAGTTTTTCCTGAATGGCTTGTTCACAAATTATCAGCACTTGGTGTCCTGATTTATGCAGGTACTGGCATCGTTACCATGATTTTAGGCTATGATTTCTTAGATTATGATGCCTTTTCACCATTACATCCTACGCATGGTCAGCATTGGGGTTTGTTAATAATTGAATTTGGAGTTGGAGTTACAGTTACTGGAGTAATGGTAGCAATATATTATGCTTTTGCTGGCCGTCCTCCATGCATCTCAGATGAGGAATGGTAAATGGGTAAGTTTTTTGAACTTCAGTTTTTAACAGGCCATATACATTACTTATTATTTATAGTTTTAATGATGACTGGACTATTTATAGTTGTGGACAAAACTAATTTAGTAAAAAAGATTATTGGTTTAAATATTTTTCAAGTTTCAGTATTTATGTTTTATGTATCGATTGGGAAAGTTACCGACGGTACAGCGCCAATTTTTCCTATGGATTCAAATTATCATGTCGATCAAGCTGCAATGCAAACAATTCTATATTCAAATCCATTACCGCATGTTTTAATTTTGACAGCTATTGTCGTTGGAATAGCTACTACTTCATTAGGATTAGCACTAATTGTTCGAATACGAGAAAGTTTCAATACAATTGATGAAGAAGATATTTTGCAAATTGAACAAAAAATGACACGTGATGATAATCAAAAATATAAATATCTTTTAAGGGATATGCTATAATGGCTAACATTGCGCATGTCGCCGAACATACAGCACGAGACTTAATTGATCACTTGCCGTTGCTACAAGTTTTGGTGCCATTTTGTACTGCACCAGTAATTGTTTTATTTGGAAGTCGGAGGTTTGCATGGCCTTTAGCTTTTATTTCATCAGTTATTTCATTGATTATTTCAGTTATGCTCATGATGATTGTGCGAGAAGGGGGGTATATCTCATACACCCTCGGAGGGTGGGCCCCACCATTAGGCATTGAATATAGAATTGATGCAACTAATGCATTTGTACTAATGCTGATTAGTACCATCGGTACAGTAGTTTTACCATTTGCATATACTTCAATTAAGAATGAAATCCGTAATCGTGATCATACTCTGCTTTATGCATGCTGGATGCTTTGCTTCACAGGTTTGTTGGGAATGGTTGCCACAGGTGATGCTTTTAATGTGTTCGTGTTCTTAGAGATTTCATCATTGTCCACATATGTATTGGTAGCGCAAGGTGCATCAAAAGATCGTCGTGCACTGACTGCAGCATATGATTATCTGATCATGGGAACTATAGGAGCGACGTTTTTTGTTATTGGTCTTGGAATGTTATACATGGCTACTGGCACTTTAAATCTGGCGGATTTGGCAGATAGAATTGCTGATCAAGGTGCTAACCGTACTGTAAGATCTGGTTTCGCTTTTGTAATTGTGGGAATGGGCCTTAAGGTAGCGATGTTTCCGCTACATCTATGGTTGCCAAAAGCATACACATTTGCACCTTCTGCAGTAACTGTATTTTTATCGGCTACTGCAACTAAAGCAGCATTATATGTAGTTATGAGATTTGTATTTTCTGTATATAATCCAGATTTTTCGTTCGCAAAAAATACACTTGAAATCATTTTCTTACCATTGGCTATTATTGCAATGTTTTCTGCATCTTTCGTTGCAGTATTTCAAGTAAACATGAAAAAAATGTTAGCTTATTCTTCGATTGCTCAAGTGGGATATATGTTGTTGGGAATAGCTATACTTAATGAAGCAGGCTTAACTGCTTCTCTATTACATATGTTCAATCATGGATTTGCAAAAGCATTGCTGTTTATGGGTGCGGGTGTTCTAGTCTTAAAAACTGGTGGGTCTTTTTATCTTCAAATATCTGGAATGGGGCGTAAAATGCCAATTACTTCTGGGGCAATCGTAATTGGTGGATTGTCACTGATCGGTGTGCCTGGCACAGCTGGATTTTTGTCAAAATGGTTGTTAGTTCAAGCAGCATTGGAGCGTAGTGCTGATAATAGTTTATTTTTAGTTGTTGCCTTGAGTATAGTTTTATCTTCACTTTTAGCAGTCGTTTATGTTTGGCGTATATTTGAAGTTTTGTTTTTACGTGAAGCAGATGTATCGATACCCTCATCTGAAGCTCCAATTATGATGCTAATTCCTATGTGGATACTGGCTGGATCTTGTGTGTGGTTCGGATTCTCAACAGATCTTTTGTATGATGTAGCAAATCAAGCGGCACTTAATTTGCTTGAAGGGTCGATGGGTATGTCTGGCTCTATTTTGAATTTAGGGATGAACTGATGGAATTTAATTCTATTGATACAATTACTCTTATTTACTGTGCTATGCTATTTCCAGTTTTAGCTATGGCGGGCAATATGGCTTTTTCTGGAGCTAAGAATGTCCGTGATACCTTTACATTATTGTGTGCAATATTAACATTTTTTAGTGTAGTTATGATACTTTATAATGTAGGAAATAACGTCACTGAGCCTGTAAGCTTGTTTAATGTATTTCCTGGAATTGATATTGCTTTTAATGTTGAGCCATTAGGTTTGTTATTTGCAATCATTGCTTCAGGATTATGGATCCTGACACATATTTATGGTGTTGGGTATATGCGAGGTAATAATGAAAAGCATCATGCTAGATTTTTTGCATGTTTTTGCATTGCTATTTCATCAGTAATTGGAATTGCTTTTGCATCCAATATGTTCACATTATTTTTGTTTTATGAAATTTTAACAGTTTCGACTTATCCTCTTGTTGCTCATAAGGGGACAAGTGAATCTATTCGGGGTGCTCGTGTTTATTTATCAATCTTAATTGGTACATCAATTGTACTGCAATTAACTGCAATAATTTGGACGTATGTTTTAACTGGTACTTTGGACTTTACTCAAGGTGGTATTCTTGAAGGAAAAATTCCAGATTGGGTCGTACCTATTCTTCTTGCACTTTATGCTTTTGGGATTGGAAAAGCAGCGCTAATGCCTTTTCATAAATGGTTGCCAGCAGCAATGGTTGCGCCAACGCCCGTATCAGCACTCTTGCATGCCGTAGCTGTAGTGAAAGCAGGAGTGTTCACTATGTTGAAAATTGGTATTTATATCTTTGGCATTGATTTTCTTTCAGATACAGGTGCATCTGAATGGCTTATGTGGTTAGCAGCATATTCAATTATAGCTGCGTCAGTGGTTGCTATGTATCAAGATAATCTTAAAAAGAGGTTGGCATATTCAACAATATCTCAATTATCATATATTACTTTAGGAATGGCTCTGGCTAACTCTATGGGTGCACTAGGTGGGGGTATGCACATTGCTATGCATGCTATGGGTAAGATTACGCTCTTTATGTGTGCTGGTTCGATTTATGTAAAATACCATAAGACTGAAATTTCAGAAATGTCCGGGTTGGGGCGTGTAATGCCGATTACGTTTCTTGCCTTTTTTATTGGTGCACTGTCGATTATTGGCTTGCCACCTTTAGGCGGGTCTTGGCCAAAATTTTTGTTAATTATGGGAGCAATTAATACTGAGCATTATATCATAATTGCTGTTCTGATGTTGTCATCACTATTAAATGTTGCTTATTTGATGCCCATTGTTGGGCGAGCTTTTTTTAGCTCAAATTTGAATTCATCTGTGGGAAAATATAACGAAGCGCCAATTTTGTGTTGGTTACCACCAGCAATTACAGCTATTGGCTGTATAGTCTTGTTTTTCTATGCTGGCATCTTACAAGATTTTTTAACCCCAATTATTCAAAAATAGGAGGCTGATTAAGTGATAAAGAAGGTAAAGAAAAGCACACAAGATTACCCTATTCTAGGTAGATGGATTTCTTGGGTTGATAAGCCAGGGAGCAACCAGAAAATATTTTATGTTTTAATAATATTATGTATTGCTTCATTTGGGCTTGAATGGACTTATGAAAAACATGCATATTTCGAAATAGAAAACTATAAAGGTTTTTATGCAATTTATGGATTTATAGTTTTTTCAATACTTATTTTTATAGCAACATTATTACGAAAAATTATTAAAGTTCGTGAAGATTTTTATCTTGAAAAATCAATAGACTCTGAAGTTTACCCAGAAGATCAAATTCAGAGGATTGATCATAATGCTTGATCTTTTACATCAAATTCCAACAGCTTTTTTATTCTTTTGTGCTGCATTTGTAGTGATGGTTCTTCCACAGGGCAATGCTCGCAACATTGTTTTATTGGGTACGCCCATAATTGCAGCTATTCAAGTTTGGACTTTGGGAATGGGAGAGTTTTACACTATTCCATTATTTGGTTTTAACTTAGAGTTAATGCGGCTTGATAGCTTATCGCGTATTTTTGTTTTGATTTTTTGTCTTGCTGCATTTTTGGGAAATCTATTTGCATGGCATCTTAAAGATACAATCCAACAAGTCTCTGCTTTAGCTTATGCAGGATCTGCAATAGGTGCAGCTCTTTCTGGGGATTTGATTGCATTGTTCTTTTATTGGGAAGGTACAGCTATAGCTTCTGTCTTCTTAATATGGGCTCGAAGAACTGAAGGCTCGTATTGGACTGGGATGAGGTACTTGGTTATTCAGATTGCCTCTGGAGTTATTCTTATTGCTGGTGTGTCTTTATATTATTATGATACGGGCTCTATTGCTTTTGAAAGAATGGAGCTTGGTTCTGTTGCAACTTGGCTTATCTTTTTGTCTTTTGGTATTAAATGTGCATTTCCTTTATTGCATAATTGGTTGCAAGATAGTTATCCGGCAGCGACCATTACTGGAACAGTAATATTATCTGCATTTACAACAAAACTAGCTGTTTATGCATTGGCGCGTGGTTTTGCAGGAACAGAAATTTTAATTTATATTGGAACAATAATGGCATTATTCCCTATCTTTTTTGCTGAGATAGAAAATGATTTAAGAAGAGTTCTAGCTTACTCACTTAATAATCAACTAGGNTTTATGGTAGTTGGTGTCGGTATTGGTACTGAACTGGCTTTAAATGGNACNGCTAGCCATGCATTTGCTCATATNCTCTACAAAGCTTTGTTGTTTATGTCAGTGGGTGCAGTAATGTACCGTACTGGCACTTCGAAAGCATCAGAATTAGGTGGGCTATATAAAACGATGCCAAAGACGGCAATTTTTTGTTTAGTTGGTGCTGCTTCTATTTCAGCTTTTCCATTATTTTCTGGTTTTATTACTAAATCACTCACATTGTCAGCGGTAGCACATGAACATTATATGTTTATTTGGCTAGCATTAGTTTTTGCTTCTGCTGGGGTTTTATCGCATTCTGGAATAAAGATACCATTTTTCACTTTCTTTGCACATGACAGTGGAAAACGACCAAAAGAAGCCCCCTTGCATATGCTTTTAGCAATGGGATTAACGGCATTTCTATGTATATTCATCGGAGTTTTCCCGAATTTTCTTTACTCAATTTTGCCTTACGATGTAAATTATGAGCCATATACAATGGAGCACATAGCGGGGCAGCTACAACTTTTATTATTTGCTCTACTTGCGTTTGCGATAATATATAGGCGTGGGCTTCACCCACCCGAAATTCGGGCAGTAAACCTAGACACTGATGTTATTTACCGTAAATTTATGCCTTCTGTTTTTATGTATGTTTCATTTATCGTTTCAAGAAGTTTTTCATCAATTCATAAATTATCAAAATTAATGTTTATTAATTTTATAAGTAGGCTAAATCATACCCATGGTCCNGATAGTTCACGTGCGGCTAGCTGGCCTGCTGGTGCAATGGTAATTTCTATAGCTGCATTATTAGGGCTTGCATTGTTTGTAATATTTTTTAGCTAAAAGTAATCTACTTTTTGTTAATTAAGGATTAAATCATGACTCCAATAGATATTGCGTTTTCTGATATGAATGCTGATGAGACGAATGACATTGCAAGACTCAGGTTCTACGAAAGATTAATTGATTGTGAGCTTTTTATGCTTTTAGAAGCAGAGTCTGATGGCCAATCTATTAGACCAGATATATTTGATGTTGAAAAACAGCAGGTCGCACTAGTTTTTGATAAAGAAGACCGTTTGGCAGATTTTGCAAATAGTATTGTACCATTTGCCTCTTTGTCAGGTAGGTCGATCATTTCTATGATAGCGGGGAAAGATATTAGCCTTGGCTTAAATCTTGCTGTTGCGCCTTCATCAATTATTTTGCCTCCTGATGTTATTTCATGGATGGCTGAAACAATATCAAATGGGCCAATTATGGCGGAAGCTAAAATCAAAGAAGTTTTTCCGCCAAGTGCACTGCCTGAAATAGTTGTATCGGCTTTGGATACTAAACTAGCAACAATGGCAGGGTATGCAGATATCGCTTATTTAGCTGAAGTGGTTTATGATAATGATATAACTTCATCAGTCATTATTTTCATAAATACAAAAGCTGATGCAGAAGCAGCTATCGCCAATGCAATTTCTGAAACACTAATTTTTTCTGGCATAGAAGCAGGTAGTCTGGATGTAATGTTTTTAAATTCAGAGAATCCAATTTGTGCAAAACTAGCTAAATTTGGACTTAGATTTGATTTGCCTAAGCTAATTAAAAAAGGGCAACCAGCTGCCCCCGGTTCAGACCCTAAAAAACCGCCAATATTAATTTAATAGCCAGATAGTCTGTTGACTAAATATTTAAATGGTTTTTGGGTTTCACCGCGTTGAATGTTTTCTGCAAGTATTTGACATGCTGTATCAATGCGAGTTGCAGATGCAATATGTGGGGTAACTAATACCTTTGGGTGAGACCAATATTTATGATCTTTTGGTAAGGGTTCTTCATTAAATGTATCTAGTGTTGCACCAAGAATTTTTCCTGAATTGAGCGCATTTAATAATGCATCATCATTAATTAGTGTGCCGCGTCCAGGATTGATAATTGAGACCCCAAATCTCATTTTATTGATACTTTCCTCATTTATAATTTCTAGTGTCTCTTTAGTATTTGGTAATAATAATACAATTATTTCTGAGCATTTTAAAATTGTATCCAGGCCATCAATTCCATTCATGCATTGTATGTTTGGATGTGTTTTTTTACTTCTACTCCACCCAGATACTTTAAATCCAAATTCAGACAATTTAGATGCGCAATGCATTCCAAGTTCACCAAGCCCCAATACTCCAACTGATCTATTTTTTGATAATGGAGGAATTTGATCGCCATGCCACTCGCCGGGCAATGCATTTTGAAACTTGTCAGTATTTAAGTGATATCGTAAAACATGCCCCATTACATAATCAGCCATACCCAAGGTTAATCCGGGTTCAACCATTCTTGCTAATGGTTGGGTTAATGTTTCATTTGCTATTGGAACTTCAACACCTGCCCATAAATTTTGTACTAATTTAACATTTTTGAACGGCTGAAAATCTTTTAGATCACCATTTGGAGCATAAACAATATAATCAATTTTTAATGGGTCTATTGGATCAATAGTTAATGAATATTTGATGTTCACATAATCTAACGCATTCTTAATGTGAATTTGATATTCGCTAAATTCATCTCTATTTCCAGCATAAAAAATATTTACCATCATCTTGCCCTATGTATATGAGCACTTTGTACTAAGCCAAAAGCACCAAGTAATACTAGCATTGCAGAACCACCATAACTCACAAGTGGTAGAGGGTACACCAACTACTGGGGCTAGTCCCATAACCATGAGCATGTTTACACTAAAGTAGAAAAAAAATGTAGCGGCAATTCCTAAGGTTAAAAGAGCTGAGTACCTGTTATGGTTTTGCATAGCTGTCAAATAACAGAAAAAAATAATTAGAATGTATAATAATAATAATATTATACCTCCCAAAAACCCAAATTCTTCTGCAAAGGTTGTAAAGATAAAATCTGTATGCTTTTCGGGTAGAAAATTTAATTGGCTTTGTGTGCCTTGCATGAAACCCCGACCAGAATAACCACCAGATCCTAACGCAATTTTTGATTGTGTTATGTGGTAACCTGTACCAAGGGGATCTGAACTTGGATCTAAAAAGGTTTCTATCCTTTGATATTGATAATTTTTGAGTATTTGAAACTCAGTACCTCTTGATATTATTACTGCGTATACCAGTCCTGCTATGGAGCTTATTCCAGCCATAAAATACCATAAACTTACTCCTGCTAATAACATTACTACTGCGGCTCCACTTGCCAATAAAATAGCAGTTCCTAAATCAGGTTGATTTAGAACCAATATCATTGGTAGTGCAGTTAGTAATATAGGAGGTAATAGCCAACGTAATTTAGATACTTTATCTTCTCCAAGCCAATCATAATATAACGCTATAACCATTACCAAGGCAATTTTCATAAATTCACTTGGTTGGAGTCTTATAAATCCTAAATCAATCCACCTTTGTGCGCCTTTGCCAGTTATACCAAAGTATTCTACATAAAGTAACAATATTAAGCTTATTAAATATGTAGGTATAGACATACTTCGCCAAATTGAAATTGGAGTAAAGCTGATTACAATCATTGCTATAAAGCCTATACAAAAGCGTATAATTTGTGGCTCAGCCCATTTGTTGAAATTTCCACCTGAAACAGAAAATAGCATTAAAAACCCAATGAAACTAACTGAAGTTAGTAGCAATGCAATAGGCCAATGAAAATGTAAAATTTTGCGAAATCCAGTAGGTATTCCTTGATATTTTTCTGATATAAAACTCATACTGTTTTGCCAGATTTTTTAATTTTATCAGAACGTATTTGATTAGGTATAGGGCCATATGAGTTTTCACCTAGGGACAAAGCTTTCTTCATTATGTCCCGCGCAATTGGAGCTGCTTTTCTTGAACCTGCACCGCCATGTTCTACTATTACTGATATTGAATAGCGTGGGTTTTTGTATGGTGCATATCCTACAAATAATGCATGATCTCTGCGGTTCCAGGGAAGATCCTCATTTTTGGTAACACCACCCTCACGCTCTTTTTTGCTAATGAACCTTACTTGACTGGTTCCAGTTTTTCCTGCCATCTTATATTTTTCATCAATCCTAGAACTAAATGCTGTCCCTCTAGGATGGTTTGAAACATCATACATACCAGTTCTAATAAGATTTAGATGCTCAGTTTTAAAGTTTAACTTTTGATTTTCATTTATGAAAGTAGATTTATTGTCAATCATGTTCAACATTCGTGGTTGAAGGATTAATCCAGATGCTAATCTGGCGGTCATTGTTGCGAGTTGTAGGGGAGAAGCAAGCACAAAACCCTGACCAATTCCTGCATTAGCAGTATCACCAATAAACCAATCTTGTTTTTTATTTTTCCGTTTCCATTGTTTTGTTGGCATGAGACCAGTCCGTACTGCAGGCAGTGGTAAATCATGTTTAATACCCAAGCCAAGGGCTTTTGCAGTTTCTGTTATTTTTTCAATGCCGACTCTTATTGCAATATCATAAAAGAAAACATCACAAGAATATCGCAATGCTTCTCTTAATGATACCTTACCGTGTCCACCTTTTCGCCAACAATGAAATTTTCTACCGTTTATATCTTTGTGACCTGGACAAAAGATTTCTTCGTTCTTGTTTATTACTCCATCTGTTAATGCTGCAAGCGCAACAACCATTTTAAAAGTTGAGCCTGGTGGGTACAAACCCTGAACTGTTTTGTTTGCTAATGGACGATATTTATTATCGTTCAATGCCTCCCAATCAGATACTGAAATACCATTTACAAATTTATTTGGATCAAATGTTGGTGCTGATGCAAGTGCCAATACATCGCCGTTGTTAACATCCATGACAACAGCTGCAGAACTTTCTCCTTGCATGCGTTCAGTAGCAAATCTCTGCAAATCATGCCCAATAGTGAGTTGTAAATTAACCCCAGGCGAGCCTGATTGATCTTTTAAAACTCGCATAACTCGGCCAACTGAATTCACTTCTATAGTCTTATAGCCAGCCTTACCTCGAAGTGGTTTCTCAACTTTTGCTTCTATTCCATTTTTGCCAATTTGGAATCTTGGAATAAGGAGTAGTGGGTCTTTGTCATTAATTTGTGATAAATCATAATCACTAACTGGTCCAACATATCCAATGACATGTGCAAAATCTGCTCCAATTGGATATTTTCTATTCAATCCCAATTTTGGAATAATTCCAGGTAATGATGGAGAATTTGCAGAAACAGCAGCAATATGCTCCCATTCAAGTCCTGTAGCAACGGTTACTGGTACAAAAGCTCTTCTACGAGATATTTCTTTTAAGACTTCTGAAATTCTTATTTTTGAAAGTGGAATTAATTCTGCGAGACGATTTAATACTGCTTCAGGATCAGTTGCTTGTTCACGAATAATTTCAATAGTATAGACTTGACGGTTTAGTGCTAATGTATTTCCTGAACGGTCATATATTATGCCTCTGAAGGTGGTTGTAAGCGAATATTAATTCTATTTTCTTCAGCGAGTAATCGGAATTTATCAGACTCTTTAACTCCAAGCTGGTTCATTCGCCAAGCAAGTGTGCCTGCTAATCCTAATTGCATCCCAGCCAATAATAAAGCCCGCCTTCTAAAGCGTCTTGGCGTTTTGAGGGGAAGATTCATGTTCTATTCCTTATGGAATATGAGATACTTTTTTCTGTTTTTTTAACTTGAAATACAACTCTAACAAGAATTACAACAATTGGGTACATAAAGATATCCACTCCTATTTGTTGAAGTGTTTCTATCCAACCGTTTCTTTCAGATAACGAAAGTATCAGTAGTATTTCTTTTAATAGGCTAGCAAAAAATAATATAATAGAAATTACAAGCCATTCACTTAAGAATAACATTTCTACAAAAGCAGGGCGATTTCGTCTAACAAATTCAGTTATAATCAATACTATAAAAGTGTTTAAACCCAATGGTTTCGTTAATAAAAAATCACTCAAAATAAATGTTAAAAAAATGAGCCAAAACGGCACATAATCCGGACTACGTATAATTAATATTAATGTAATTAATAGTGTTGTTTCAGGCAGCAGAATATTTGTAGGTAACAATGTGATTGGTGATAATAAAATAAAAAGGCCAAGTACGAAAATAAAAAAAAATAAAAATTGATTTAATATAATTCTGTATCTGTAGTTTTTAATCATCAGTATTTGCCTTGGTTAATTCAGGGCCAATTAAACGACTAGGTTGGTTGATTGGTGCATTAGGAGAGTGTCTGATTATTCTGAGATATTCAAGACCACTAAAATTAGCTGACAACTGAGCTTTGAGTTGATTTGAGTTATCAAGGGATACTTGCCCTATAAGTAAATTAGCTGGGAAAACTCCACCATCTCCAGATGTTAATATTCTATCACCAGGCTGTACTTGCTTATTGTTTTCTATGAATAACAAACTGGGCTGTATTGTATTATTACCTGAAAGAATTGCACGTTGATTAGATGGTTTAATCAAGACTGGGACATTACTCGATGTATCTGTCAGAAATAATATTCGTGAAGTATTCTTTCCAACGCCAGCAATTCGTCCAACTAATCCCAACCCATCCATAGCTGCCCAACCCTCGATGATGCCATCCGATATGCCTAAATTTATTATAGCTGATTGTCTAAATAGGCTTCCACTATCTACCAATATCTTTCCTGAAATATAGTTAAGCTTTGGATTTAGCTTAACATTATTTAAATCTAATAAGCGGGCATTTTCTTGTTCAAGCTGCAAGGCAGCTTCACGCCATGATCTCATTTTTTGTAATTCATCACGTAATTCTTGGTTTTGATCATAAAGTCGTTTGTAACTTTGAAAATTTTGCACCATTTGAGATGCTTTGGTTACTGGTGCCATTGCCCAATCTAAATTGGGAACAATCTTATCAATAACAGAAATTCTTATAAGTTCTGCACGTGGATTATCAATTCGCCATAATATAAAAAAACAAAATGATATCAGAATGATTGCCGCCATACCTACAAAGGCTAGCGGTTTAATGAACTTTCCATCTTCGTGCTTTTTATCTATCAATTTTTATTCCAAGTTGAATTTAACTAGGCTTCAAAATCTAAAATATGAGTTAATTGTTTTTCATATTCTAGTGACTTTCCAGTACCTAAAGCGACACAATTCAAACAATCTTCTGCTATAGAAATTGATAAGCCTGTTTGTTCACGTAATGCTAAATCTAAATTACCCAATAATGCCCCTCCACCTGTAAGCATAACTCCACGGTCTACGATGTCTGCTGCTAAATCAGGCGGTGTGCTTTCTAATGCTGTCATTACAGCTTCTACAATTTGTTGAACTGATTCTGACAATGCGTCAGCTACCTGTGCTTGAGTAATTTCGATTTCTTTTGGTACGCCGTTTAATAAATCCCTACCTCGGATTTTCATAGATTTACCCTTGCCGTCCATTGGCATTTTGGCAGTTCCAATTGCTTTCTTTATACGTTCTGCGGTTGCTTCACCAACTAATAAATTCTGATGCCTTTTTAAGTAACTAATAAGTGCGTCATCCATTTGATCTCCACCAACTCTTGCAGATCTTGCATACACAATGTCTCCTAACGATAAAACAGCAACTTCTGTTGTGCCTCCACCAATATCTACTACCATGGAACCAGTAGGATCTGCTATTGGCATACCTGCACCGATAGCTGCTGCAATTGGTTCTGCAATTAATCCCGCTTTTCTTGCTCCAGCTCTTAGAACACTTTCACGAATTGCGCGTTTTTCTACTGGGGTAGCGCCATATGGAACACAAACAATTATGCGTGGCTTAGATATTTTAGATCTTGCGTTAGCTTTTCGAATAAAGTGTTTTATCATTTCTTCAGCAGCTACAAAATCTGCAATAACGCCATCTCTCATCGGCCTAATAGCTTCTATAGATCCAGGTGTTCTTCCCAGCATTAGTTTGGCATCTTCACCAACGGCCAAAACTTCTTTTTTTCCATTTTTAATTGTATAAGCAACAACTGATGGTTCGTTTAAAATAACACCCTTACCCTGAACATAAACTAGTGTATTGGCTGTTCCGAGATCTATAGCCATATCAGAAGTAAACATATTTCTCATTGAACCAAACATATTTATTGTTATTCCTTATTTTAAATTAATCATTTAATAAATTATACTTATTCAAAGATTATATTGAAAGCGTAGACTTTCAATTCCCCTTGATGAAGTGTTCTTTAGGCCAATTAATGCTTACATAATGAATTAGTTCAAACGAAATAATAACATATATGCAAAAAATCAATTTGGGGCGGTTTTTTCACGGCGAACTAAAAGTTTGTTAAGCGCATTAACATATGCTTTTGCGCTTGCTACAACAGTATCAGTATCTGCAGATTGTCCAGTTACTATTTTGCCATTTTCTTCCATTCTTACAGAAACCGTTGCTTGAGCATCTGTCCCTTCAGTAACTGCATGTACTTGATATAGCTGCAGATGTGCTTGATGTGGGAATAAAGCTTGAACAGCTTTAAATACAGCATCGACAGGGCCATCACCAATTGCTTTATGGCTGTATTCGACCTTATCAATAATTAAAGCTAATGAAGCAGTTTGTGGTCCTTCAGTGCCACATGTAACTTGAAGTGATTTTACTTGAATTGTGTCGTTTGCTGAATTTGTTTCCTCATCTGATACCAATGCTAACAAATCATCGTCATAAACTTCTTTTTTGCGATCAGCTAAAGCTTTAAAACGTACAAATACATCTTTAAGTTGATTGTCACCCAAATCATATCCAAGATCTTTCAACTTTGATCTAAGTGCTGCTCGACCTGAGTGTTTTCCCATTACTAGATTTGTTTCTGACAAACCGATATCTTCTGGACGCATAATTTCAAAAGTATCTGCTGATTTTAACATGCCATCTTGATGAATACCGCTTTCATGGGCAAAAGCATTTTTGCCAACTATGGCTTTATTATATTGTACTTGAAAACCTGAAACAGTTGCTACGCGGCGGCTTATATTCATTAATTTTGTTGAATCAATCATAGTTTTATATGGCATTATATCGTTACGCACTCTCAAAGCCATTACAACTTCTTCAAGAGCTGTATTGCCTGCTCGTTCACCTAATCCGTTTATGGTGCATTCGATTTGTCTTGCTCCACCAGTAATAGCAGCAAGAGCATTTGCGGTGGCCATACCTAGGTCGTTATGGCAATGGGTAGCAAAAATAATCTGGTCAGCGCCTGGCACGCGTTCAATAAGCATGCGTATTATATCGGCACTCTCAGATGGAGCGGTATAACCAACAGTATCTGGAATATTTATTGTATTAGCCCCTGCTTTTATTGCTGTTTCAACTGTACGGCATAAATAGTCTTCTTCTGTGCGAGTTGCATCCATCGGTGACCATTGAACGTTTGGGCATAGATTTCGAGCATGACTAACTGTGTCGTGAATGCGATCAACCATTTCATCCATTGTAAGATTAGGTATTGCTCTATGTTGGGGGCTTGTTCCTATAAATGTATGAATACGAGGGTTCACGCCATTCTTTACAGCTTCCCAACATCTATCAATATCTTTATAAATAGCTCTTGATAAGCCGCAGACCTGTGCATTTTTGGTATTAGATGCAATTTCAGACACAGCCTTAAAATCACCTTCAGATGCGATTGGAAAACCAGCTTCAATAATATCGACGCCCATATCATCAAGCATTCCTGCAATTTCTAACTTTTCATTGTGGCTCATAGTAGCGCCAGGAGATTGCTCACCGTCACGAAGTGTTGTGTCAAATATTAATACGCGATCTTGTTTTGTCATTTCATACCTCGTCTCTAATGTTCTATACGCGATGCTTAATTATACTATATTTTTTCATATAAAAGCGGCAGTATTAATAGAGCTATAGTTTTTTATTTTCTTTTAAGATTATTTGGCGCTTTGTCTATCCCCTGAGCTTTGCGCCCAAAAAGATGAACGCTCAGAGGAAGCTCAGTAATAAGAGTGCAGATAATGCTAAAAGTGCATTATGCGTGATTGCTTCAGGAGCTTGTATTGTTTTTACATTTACCATGGTAATTATAATACTAAATTTAAACAAGATTGAAAGCCTTAATAAACAATTCTTATAATAAAATTTTAATTAATTGGTTTTCTCTAATTAAAAGTCTACTTATCAATATTATAGTAATAAAAGATACAACGTTAAAATGAATGAAAATCATACTTTCAACTCAACTTGCAGAGCTTTAATAATAGGTGCTTCAGGTGGAATAGGTTCAGCTCTACCAGAAGCAATAAATACTGCATATGGGATAACTGATATTGTAAAAATTTCACGATCTGATGATGGTCTAGATATTACAAATGAAGATAGTATTAAGAATATTTTTAAAAATTTAGATGGAGAGTTCGAATTAATTTTTGTAACCACCGGTGCATTAGAAATTAATGGTGTTGGGCCTGAAAAAACAATTTTACAAATGACACCAGAAAATCTTCGCGCGCATTTTGAAATAAACACTTTAGGTCCAGCTTTATTAATTAAACATTTACACAAATTATTACCAAAAAATCGTAGAGGCATTTTAATTGTTTTAACTGCAAGAGTCGGATCAATAGGTGATAATAATTTAGGTGGGTGGATAAGTTATCGTACTTCTAAGGCAGCTGTTCATCAAATAATTAGAACTTCAGCATTGGAGATAAAAAATAAGTATAAGGAA
>JGI26253J51717_1000143_pt1 | contig 27501 bp, 21 predicted proteins | sample SaaInlV_100m_DNA_6_FD_51717 | JGI IMG/M metagenome (IMG submission 51717)
AAAACGGATTGCTGCGGCGCGATGCGATCCGCGATTATGCCGAGACGCTATCGTTAGAATATGACGTGCGGGGGCCAGGGGCGCAGGCTTCGGCGCGCTTGTTATCAGGCGGCAATATCCAAAAATTGATTTTGGCGCGGGTTTTTGATCGCAGTCCCAAGCTTATTCTCGCAAATCAACCCACTCGCGGTTTAGATATGGGGGCAGCCTCTGAGGTGGCGCGGCGGCTTCTTGAGGCCCGCGGCCGTGGCGCCGGTATTGTTCTGATATCCGAAGATTTAGACGAAATTCTGAAGCTGTCTGATCGCATTTTAGTGGTTCATGATGGCGCGTTTTCCACCGCAAAAACGCGTGACCGCGCGCAATTGGGTTTGATGATGGCAGGGCAGGCGGCATGATCCGAATTGAGGCCAGAGACTCTGCTTCATCTTTTATGAAACTGGGCATTCCTGTCCTGTCTGCGTGCGTGGCGTTGCTCTTGGCNGCAATTCCGTTGATGTTTGCAGGCGCCCCCGTTGGGGCTTCATACGTGCAGATGTTTATGGGCGTTTTTGGTTCAAAATTTGCGTTTTCCGAAATGCTCACGCGCGCCACGCCGTTGATATTTACGGGGCTTGCCGCCGCCTTGGCCTTTCGNGCCAAACTGTGGAATATCGGTGCGGAAGGCCAGCTTTATTTGGGTGCTTTGGCCGCAGCAGCGATTGGCACAGGGNTGCTGGATATTTCAGGGCTNCTGTTGATCCCAGTGATTATTCTATGCGGCTGTGCNGCTGGTGCCTTTGGCATGGCGGTGCCCGCGGCGCTGAAAATTCGCTTTGGGGCAGATGAGGTGGTCACCACATTGCTGCTGAATTTTATTATCTTAATTTTTCTGCAATATATGTTGGAGGGGCCGCTAAAAGATCCGATGGGTCTTGGCTGGCCGCAGACAGCGCCCATCTTGGATCAAGGCATGTTGCCGCCTTTGATGGAGCGTATGCGCATTCATTACGGGTTTGTTATCGCGCTGATCTGCGCCGCCGTGGCGCAATTTATGCTATTGCGGTCGGTTTGGGGGTTCAAATTGCGCGCGGTTGGTGAAAATAGAAATGCAGCCGGACATGCAGGCATACCGGTCAATCGAAGCTTGTTGACAGCGGCNGCTATTTCGGGCGCNCTGGCAGGATTGGCGGGTGTAAGCGAAGTAGCCGGATTAAAAGGCTATCTGACCGCAGATCTATCCCCAGGTTTTGGCTATACAGGCATTGTTGTTGCGATGCTTGCGGGGTTGTCTCCCGGCGGGGTGGTCGTGTCGGCGCTTTTTATCGCCTCAGTCTTTGTGGGGGCCGATAGCATGAGCCGCGCTATGGGAGTTTCATCCTATCTTGCCGATCTGGTTGTGGCAACGGCCTTACTCTGCGTTTTGGTTGGTGGCTTTGTGGCACGTTATAAAATTGTGNGGGTGCGCCGACAGCTGGAGCGACGTTGATCATGGATATTCTTCAAATTTTGCTCAGCGAAAGCTTTTGGTCTGCCTCGATCAGGATCGCAACTCCGCTTATCTTTGGCGTTTTGGGCGCATTGATTTGCGAAAAATCTGGTGTTTTGAATCTTGGTATCGAAGGTATTTTCGTGGCTGGTGCAATGGTCGGCTGGATGGCAGTTTGGTTGGGCGCTGGCTTATGGGGTGGGGTGTTAGCTGCCGCGCTTGCAGGGGCGTTTTTTGGGTTTTTGCATGGCATTTTAACGGTCCCGCTGGGCTTAAGCCAGCACGTATCGGGCTTGGGCATCACGCTTTTTGCCACCTCCGTCAGCTATTTCTCATACCGTACGGCGCTTCCAACCGTGTCGTCACCGCCGCGTATTACGCCCTTTCGAGCGCTGGATATTCCGATTTTGTCGGATTTGCCTTTCATTGGTCCGATTTTGTTTCAGCAAACGGCGCTTACGTTCTTGGCGCTTTTTTGCGTTGCCGTGGTTTGGTACATTTTCAACAAAACCGCACTGGGTGTTGCTTTAAAGGCGGTTGGCGACAATCCAAACTCGGTGGATGCGCAAGGATTAAGCGTTTATGCGCTGCGCATTGGAGCCGTGATGGCCGGATCGGCTTTGATGGCGCTTGGCGGCGCGTTTTTAACGATGTCTGCCTTTGATGCATTCTTTTTTGGAATGGTAAATGGGCGTGGCTGGATTTGCATCGCATTGGTTATTTTCGCCAGTTGGCGGCCCGGAAAGGCCCTTTTGGGGGCGGTTTTATTTGGGGCCTTTGATGCTTTGCAGGTACGCCTTCAAACCGAGGTGGGCGCGTCTGTGCCCAGCCAAGTTTTTCTAGCGGCTCCTTACGTCTTATCAATCTTTGCGCTTGTGATCGCGGCCAGAAGCGCGGATTATCCACGGGCTTTGTTAACCCCTTGGTTTAAAGGCCAACGCTAGGAGCTGGTATGTTTGATTTATTGGTAAAGAATGCGGTTCTACCAAACGGGCGCAGTGGCGTGGATATTGGGTGCAAAGGTGATCGCATTGCGGCGGTAGAGCGCGATATCTCAGCCGAGGCTCGGCAGGTGATTGAGGCCGAAGGCTGCTTGCTTGCGCCGCCGTTTGTCGATCCGCATTTTCATATGGACGCCACGCTTTCTTTAGGCACGCCTCGGATGAATATGTCGGGTACATTGCTTGAAGGCATTGAGCTTTGGGGGGAGTTAAAGGCGGTGCAAAGCATCGATGATATCATTGAGCGGGCGCTGCGCTATTGTGATTTGGCGGTTTCAATGGGCATTGGGGCAATCCGCTCGCATGTGGATACTTGCGATCCAAACTTAACCGGTGTGCAGGCGCTTTTAGAGGTGCGCAACCGGGTAAAAGGTTATCTGGATTTGCAGCTGGTTGCCTTCCCGCAAGATGGGGTGCTGCGCGATCCCGCAGCGCTTGAACGCACCATTCGGGCTTTGGATATGGGGGTGGATATCGTGGGTGGTATCCCTCATTTTGAACGAACGATGGCCGATGGCGCGGCATCGGTGCGGATATTGTGCGAGCTTGCCGCTGAGCGCGGGTTGAGGGTGGATATGCATTGCGATGAAAGCGATGATCCGATGAGCCGACATATTGAAACTTTGGCCTTTGAAACGCAGCGCCTTGGACTGCAAGGGCGGGTTGCCGGGTCGCATCTGACATCAATGCATTCTATGGATAACTACTATGTGTCCAAGCTTATCCCACTTATTGTTGAGGCCGGCATTGGCGTCATTCCTAATCCTTTGATCAATATCATGCTGCAGGGCCGGCATGACAGTTACCCAAAGCGGCGTGGCCAAACGCGGGTACGTGAGCTGCGGGATGCGGGGGTGACGGTTGGCTTTGGTTCGGATTGCGTGATGGACCCTTGGTATTCTTTGGGCCGGGCAGATATGCTGGATGTGGCGTTTATGGGTTTGCATGCGGGTCAATTATCAAGCCGTGAGGATATGGCCTGGTGCTTCACCGCAATCACTGAAAATTCAGCACAAATAATGGGGCTTGAGGGCTATGGTATCGAAAAAGGCGCCTTCGCAGATTTCAACTTGCTGCAAGCGAAAGACAGCATTGAGGCGATTAGATTGCGAGCACATAGATTGAGGGTTGTGCGGCGTGGCAAAATTATCGCGCGCAACGCGCCGCTAAGCAGCGAAATGGATTTGCCCGGTCGCCCCACAACCATTGATCCGTCAAGCTTTGCCCCCAAATCTTGATCCAAAGGGCGACGTATTCAGAGGTTTAAAATTATAACCCTTTCTCTGCCCTATACTTGAAAAGCGGTTAACGCATTGCAAAGCGCCTTTTCTTGTTTTGTGGCTTTGAAAAAGCGTATGGTTAAGCCTTGGTGGTTTGGCACCCGAAGGGTATGAGATGAAACAAATTATTTATATGCTTTTTCTTTACGTTTTCAGCTTTACTCAAGCGGTTGCGCTCAGCTGCGTTCGGCCTGATGTTGTCGAAAGTTATCTAAACAGTGTTCATAGCGAACATAGCGTGGTTATCTTAAAAGGAACTATATCCTTCAAACAACCGGTTTGGAAAAAACAGCAGACATTTGAAACCTTGACGACGCAAGGGCAGTTTGATGGTTTTATGCTTCATCATCGTGGATTTGAAATTCCGTATTCAGAACCGATCACGTTGATTTTTGAGTGTTTTGCGGAATGGTGTGGCAGTCTTGCGGCTGAGGAAGAAATTATTGCTTTTGCCGCAGTGGAAGATTTTGAACTTAGATTGCGCGTTCAACCCTGCAATTTTACTGTTTTCCCGGTAGAGTTCGATGAAAATGCGCAACGCTTGCTTGGGTGCCACCTTCAAGGGCAATGTCATTGAAACGCGTTGCGCGGCCTCACCGACAAACACTGTCATAATTCTTGATCTACGGCCCCGTTTGAGCGGAGTCTTTTGGTTTTTAAATGCTATTCAAAAACCCTCATTGGCGGCGTATTTTTTGAAATATCTCAGTGCGTTGGCGGGTGTGTTTGGTATGTCGCGCTAAATATCCTTTTCCGGATTGCAGTACAAAAACAGATGGCAGGCCAAAAAAAGCTTCCCAAAGTCTAGGCTTTATTAGACCGCATGGTCAGAGCGGACTGATAGGCCTCAAGTTTCAAGCCGGGCTAAAGCTTTGGAGACGGGCGTTTAGGAGGATGCGTGTGCCTCGTACTTTGCCGCTGGCATCCTAGTTTTTAGCCTTTTACCATGAAATGCAAGATTTACCGGTGTGGCACTAGCTTGCCAATAAAGCTGTATTTCCGCCTGCGGCTGTAGTGTCAATGCAAACCGAACGCTCTTTCATGAGCCAGGTCTCAAAGGTTTCATCCATCAAAAGGGGTACGATTGCCCCGTCTCGGGTGCTTAAAGCCTTGCGGATATGACGCCCATCTGGGCCCGAATATACCACCGCATCCAATTGTGGCACTGCGCTTAGGTCCTGTGAACTTATATCCGCTGCAATCGCGCAGCACCCCAAGGCCAAGGCGCGCTTGGCCAGCTGCTCGGCACCAGGCCCCAAGCAAAGCACCCGTTGCCGAGGAGTAAGGTGGTATTGATTTAATTCGCCGGTAGGCCCCGGCAGGTTAATGGGTTTTGACCCTGAAAAGGCGGTTTGCTCTTGGTGTTGAAAGGCGCGCGCAACTTGTGCTGCGTTCATTTTAGGTGGTTTGCTTGTGGCCGATTTCAAAAGCGTCTGTTTTGCAAATCTCGCCACATAATGGGGGCCGCCCGCTTTGGGGCCAGTGCCGCTTAATCCGTGCCCCCCAAAAGGTTGAGAGCCGACAACCGCGCCGATCTGATTGCGGTTGATATAAAGGTTTCCAACATCGATCTGAGCGATGACGCGTTGCACGCGTTCATCAATGCGGCTGTGAAATCCGAAGGTAAGCCCAAAACCACAGCCGTTAATATCGCGTATCACGCGGTCTAAATCCTTTATATCAAAGCTTGCAAAATGCAAAACCGGGCCGAATATCTCTTCTGGAAGGTCCTGGATTCCGGCGACAGATAGAACGGTTGGCGCCACAAAACAGCCTGTTTCGGGGGCGCTTGCGGCGAACAAAACGTGGCTCTCTTGAATATATCGAGTGATCTTTTCTTGAGAGGCTTGATCTATAACCGGGCCAATATCACAGGAGGCCTCTGCCGGGTCCCCAATGCAAAGCGCGCGCATTGCTCCAAACAACATGTTTTTAAAAGCCTCGGCTATATCTTGTTGCACGTAAAGCATGCGCAAGGCAGAGCAGCGTTGGCCAGCCGATTGAAACGCGCTGATGATCACATCCCTTACAGCTTGCTCAAGCAGCGCCGTACTATCGACGATCATCGCATTTAAACCACCGGTTTCCGCGATTAGCGGAATATGGGGGGGCAGGTGCCGCGCCATGAGGCGATTGATGGTTTGAGCGGTTTTGGTTGAGCCGGTGAAACAAACACCTGTAACTTTATCCGAACTGCATAAGCAGGCACCTAATTTGGGACCATCGCCTGCGAGCAGGTGTAACGCCGCAGCTGGAACGCCGGCTTTATGCATCAATTCGGTGGCAAAATATGCAATCATACTGGTACTTTCTGCGGGCTTAGCCAAGACTGCATTGCCGGCCGCCAAAGCTGCCGCAATCTGCCCGGTGAAAATTGCCAATGGAAAATTCCAAGGGCTGATGCAGGTGAAGACGCCGGCCTCTGCATCGGAAAGCACCTCTGACTGGCACGCATAATAGCGCAGAAAATCAACGGTCTCGCGTAATTCGCCAATGCAGTCGGGCAGAGTTTTGCCTGCTTCCTGCGTTAAAAGAGCAAAAAACTCTTCTGCATGGTCCTCAAAGAGATCAGCGGTCCTGCGTAAAATAGTGGCGCGTTCGCGTGATGCTACCCCCCAAGGCTGCGCAGCATTTATTTTTTCTTGAGTCTGCTCTGGCGATAAAAATCGCACTTGCCCTAGGCTTTTGCCGGTGGCCGGATTATGCACCTGCCGGATAGCGCCCTCTTGGCCGAAGGACCATCTTCCTGGCGTGGTTCTGGCGCTTTGTAATCTTTCCAGAAGGTCTGGATTTGAAAGATCATAACCGGTTGAGTTTTGTCTCTCTGGGGCAAAAAGATCTTGGGGGTGTTTCAGGGCAGGGCCGGACATGCCTAATTTGTCAAACGGATCCGCAGCTACCAATCTGGATGCAACGCTGGCATCAAAAATTTGATTTACAAAAGATGAGTTCGCCCCATTCTCCAGCAATCTACGTACCAAATAGGCCAGAAGATCGCGGTGTTGCCCGACCGGCGCATAGACCCGACAGGGCGTGCCAAATGTGTTCGTAACTTGAAGATGTAAGGCTTCCCCCATGCCATGTAAGCGTTGAAATTCAAAATCTGTCACNTGCTTTTTCTGAGCTAGATGCAAAATCGCAGCGATTGTATGCGCATTATGCGTGGCAAATTGCGGATAGATCCGGTCTGACATATCGAACAGTTTGGCGGCGCAACAAATAAAACTTATATCGGTGTGATGCTTGGCGCTGTAAACGGGAAATCCGGGAAGCCCTTCGGCTTGCGCCAGTTTTATCTCGCTATCCCAATAGGCGCCTTTGACAAGCCGTACCATGATACGCCGATTCAGATGCTTCGATAGTGCATAGAGCCAATCAATAACAAAGGCGGCGCGCTTTCCATAGGCTTGCACCACCACGCCAAACCCATCCCAATCGGCCAAACTTGGATTTGATAAAACGCGTTCAATCACGTCTAAGGATAAATCCAGCCTGGCGGCCTCTTCTGCATCGATATTCATGCCAATATTTGCCGATTTTGCCAAGACAGCTAAAGACAGCAGGCGCGGGGCCAATTCTGATAAAACCTGCTGGCGGTGAAGCGGGTCATAATTGGGGTGAAGGGCGGATAATTTGATGGAAAGACCGGGATTTAAACGTGGGTCNGAGCTGGTTGCGGCTTTGGCGATTTGCGCAATCGCATCCGCATAGGCCATATGATAGGCTCTCGCATCCTGCTCATGCATCGCAGCCTCGCCCAACATATCATAACTGTGATAAACCGTGCTGGCGCGGGCTTTGCGGGCGCGTTTGAGCGCGCCTTGGATCGTTTCTCCAAGTACAAATTGTTGACCCATTTCGCGCATAAGATGGGCCACTGCCTGCCGGATGACAGGTTCGCCTAAGCGCTTTACCGCCACGCGTAACAAGCTTGCGATACCCTGTTCCGGAACNCTCAAAACTTTTCCTGTGAAAAACAAAGCCCAAGATGAAGCATTGATAAATTTTGACGGGCTTTCCCCCAAATGTTTGCGCCATTGTGAGGGCGCAATTTTATCTTCGATTAAGGCGTCGATGGTTGTGCCATCAGGCACACGAAGAAGCGCTTCTGCCAAGCACATCAAGGCCACACCCTCTTCAGATGATAGGCCATATTCCATCAAAAATAATTCCATGACCGACGGATGGGCGCTTTTTCGTAATTGGGTGACCATCTCCGTCGCATGCCTTGCGATTTTGGTGCGATCGGTTTGGCAGGACGCAAGCGGCAGCAGATCTTTTAACGCCTCTTCATCCCTGATGAAACTTGCCGCGCGGATTTTGGCTCTTAGGTTTTGCATCGTCCATCCTCTTTAGAGCGTTGAAGCATTCCATAAAGGTCACGCGGATCATCTGGGTCGGCCAAAAGATCTAAGTTTTGGTAATACTCAGTTTTTTGGATTTGATCGTAAACATAACGCAGGGCTGAGAAATCTTCAGTGGCAAAGCCAACGCTGTCGAATAAAGTGATTTGATCAACCGCGCAGCGGCCCGCTGCATCGCCTCGGATAACTTGCCAAAGTTCAGTGGCGGGGTGATCATGTGCAAGCGTTTGAATTTCGCCTTCTATTCGGGTTTGCGGCAAATACTCGACAAAAACATCAGACCGCAGAAGGATATCGCGATGCAGTTCTGTTTTGCCCGGGCAATCACCGCCTATCGCGTTAATATGTATTCCGGCTCCAACCATATTATCGGTCAAAACTGTTGCGTTTTGTTTGTCTGCGGTGCAAGTGGTTATAATATCAACACCGGTCACAGCTTGCTCGGCACTCGCACAGATCGTGATATTAAATCCTAATTCGCCAAGGTGCTGTGCGGTTTTTTGCGTGGCCAGTGGATCAATGTCAAAGAGGCGTATTCTGGTTATGCCAAGCATTTCGTGAAAAGCGATTGCTTGAAATTCGCATTGCGCTCCTGCGCCAATCATTGCCATTATGCGTGCAGATTTGGGCGCCAAATAGCGCGCGGCAAGCGCGCTTGTTGCGGCGGTGCGCAAGGCCGTCAGGAGGGTCATTTCTGACATCAACACAGGATAGCCGTTAGACAAATTTGCCAACACGCCGAACGCCGTTACGGTTTGCAGGCCTCGAGCCGTATTTCCAGGATGACCATTAACATATTTAAATCCATATTGATGCCCATCCGTCGTCGGCATAAGCTCGACAACGCCGTCCTGCGCATGCGCTGCAACGCGCGGTGTTTTGTCAAATAATGGCCAACGGTCGAAATCCTCTTCTATGTAAGCGGCAAGGCCAATGATCATTTCATTGACGCCGACTTCATGGATCAGACGCATCATATTATGCACCGACACAAAAGGCACCATGGCCCGCGGGGAGGGGCAAGAAACGTTCATATCATTCACCCTTTTTGTGGGATTTCAAGGTTTTTTGACCCAAAAGAGAACCTACGAGATCGCAAAGCAACGCGGCTGTTTTGCCTTCAACATCCAAATATGGATTCAACTCGGATAGCTCGAGCGAGGTTGCTAGACCGCTGTCACAGATCATATCCATGATCAGATGCGCCTCTCTGCCGCTGGCTCCACCTGGAACGGTTGTTCCAACAGCCGGCGCAATTTCTGGATCTAAGAAGTCAACATCGAGGCTAATATGCAACCGGCCCTTGGCTGCTGCGACCCGGTTTAGAAAATCGGTGATGGGTTTCACAACGCCAAGCGCGTCTAGGCGCTGCATATCATAGACGTCTAAACCCAGCTCATTGATGACATGATGCTCCGCGTCATCCACCGATCTAAGCCCCATCATACAGATATTGGCAGGGTCAATTGGCACCGCAAGCGGCGGAAATATATCGGCGAAACTGTGCAAGCCTAATGCATAGGCCATTGGCGTGCCGTGAAGGTTACCGCTGAGACTGCTCGACAATGTGTTTAAATCAGGATGGGCATCCAACCAAAGAACAAATTGGGGTTGGTCCGCGTGCGCGGCAGCTTGCGCGATCCCACTAAGCGTGCCGGCCGCTATCGAGTGATCGCCGCCCAAAAAAAATGGAAAGCTATCCTGCGTAGCGAGATCAAAAGCCAAGGCTTGTATATGCTGCGTCCAAGCCACTATTTCGGGAAGTTTTTTCAAATGCGCGGGCCCCGCTGCTGGCGCAATGGAAGAAGGCCGCGCCATGTTGCCCAAATCGTTCACCGCTCGTCCGAGGTCGCTGATAACCTCGCAAAGCCCTGCGGTTCGAAGAGAATCCGGGCCCATTAAACATCCGCCACGGCCGGCTCCGGCCTCAACCGGCAATCCCAAAATTGTGAAATGCTTGGACATCAGTTGATCCATTGATTGTAAGATGGGAAGAAGATGTCAGCTTCTGGCTTGACCAATAAGCCAAATTATTGTTCAAAAAGTCGATAATTTGTAAAAAATGTTCATAGGTTTCATCAAAATGATGAGTATAGATGAAGTTGATAGAAAACTACTTGCCCGGTTAAAGATTGATGGGCGGGCCTCGGTAACCACATTATCGGGTGTATTGGGCTTGGCGCGTGGCACGGTGCAAAGTCGTTTAACGCGTCTGATTGAGGCACGGGTGATTAAGCGTTTTACGGTGGAATTAAATGCGCCAGAGGCGCATGATTTGGTCTGCGCGGTAATGATGATTGAAGTGCGGGGGAATACGGCCAATTCGGTTCAAAAAGCCTTGCAACGGATGCCTGAGATCACTTCGCTGCATCGAACCTGCGGCGTGTGGGATTTGGTGGTAGAGATCGAAACCACCAATCTGGTTGAGTTTGATGGTATATTGGCGCGTATTCGAGAGTTGCCGGGCGTTTCAAATTCCGAAACCTGTCCGTTGTTGCGCCAGATCGGTTAGGTTGCGGGGCATTGTGCTGGGCTTTAAGCTCCCTGCACCGTTATGGGTTGCCGAAAATTTGCGGAAACGTAATCTTTTGATTTGCACGTCATTCGGATTTCCGAAGCGCGCTCTGCGCTACTTTTGCGAGGGGGGTATGCCGAGCAAGAAGTTGATCGCTGATCCTAAATGCGAAGATTTGCTTACCGTGAGGCGCATTTTTAAAGTCGAGCCGTTGGTTTGTCAGATCCTCCTCGCCACTCTTTCAAAAACGCAATGGCGTTCAAATCCAAACTTCGTCATTCAAATCTGACGTTTTAAATTTCAAAGCCGCAACATGCATCAAGCTAAAGCATTTTTGGGGCGGCGTTTAACAGCATCCGGGTATAGTCTTGCTTCGGATTTGTGAATAACTCTTTCGGGCTTGCTTCTTCGACAAGCGCGCCTTTGTTCAACACGCCTATGCGGTTTGCGACGCTCGACACCACCGCCAAATCATGCGTGATAAACAAATAAGTGAGGGAAAATTCTTTTTGAAGCGATTTAAGAAGGTTTAAAACCTGCGCCTGAACNGAAACATCCAATGCAGAGGTTGGCTCATCACAGATAATAACTTCAGGTTGCGAGGACAGGGCGCGGGCAATTGAAATACGTTGTCTTTGCCCACCGGAAAATTCATGTGGATATTTTTTAGCGTCGCTTGGTGAAAGCCCAACTTGCTCTAAAAGTTCATCCACGCGTTTGGCTTGATTTTTTGCGCCTTGGATAAGATCAAAACTTTGAATCGGTTCCGCNAAAATATCACCAACGCGCCAACGCGGATTTAGGCTGGCATAGGGGGATTGAAACACCATTTGAATGCGTCGCCGCATCGATTGTTGNCTTTGTGGGCTTAAGTTTCGATCGTTTAAATTGTGATTGTCGAGGGTGATGGTTCCTGCCGAGGGCGCAAGCAGACCCACNGCCATTTTGGCAATCGTTGATTTNCCGGANCCGCTTTCTCCGACCAAGGCGTAGGTGGTGCCTTTCTCAACGCTGAAACTGACATCATTCACCGCGGTCAGAAACCGTTTGGGCCGAANGGTTAATTGCCGCACAATCCACGGGTCTGACAGGTCATAACGGCGGGTCAGATTTTTGGCGGTTATGAAACTCATATCCNTTGTCTCGTTTCTTCCAACAGCCAGCACGCCGCAGCATTGTTCATCATCGGAGGGCGTTCCTGGCTACATTTCAAGGTTCCTTGTGTGCAGCGGGGATGAAAGGCGCAGCCTGTCGGAATTGCGTCTAATTTAGGCATGGAGCCAGGGATTTGATAGAGGCTTTGCCCAAATGAAGAGGNGTCGATTTTGGGTGTTGAGGCCACCAAACCTTGCGTATAGGGGTGTTTTGAAGATCTTAAAACTTGGTTCGTGCTGCCAATTTCAGCAAGGCGGCCCGCATANAGCACGCCAACCCTATCGGCGGTTTCTGAAATCACNCCCATATCATGCGTGATTAAAATAATCGAAGTGCCGCGGCCGCGACATAGCTTTTTCAACAGTTCCAAAATTTGCGCCTGAACCGACACGTCAAGAGCGGTGGTGGGTTCATCTGCAATAATGAGCGACGGCTCTGGGGCAAGGGCAAGGGCGATCACCACGCGTTGGCGCATGCCTCCTGAAAACGTATGTGGATAAGCATTCAACCGTTCTGGGTCGATCCCCACTTCGATCAGGCCTTTGCGGGCTCTGTCGATTGCCTGCGCCCGCGACATCTTCTTATGNCGCAAGATGGTTTCAACCAATTGATCGCCAATTTTCTTTAACGGGTTNAGGCTGACCAATGGATCTTGGAAGATCATTGAAATTTCGCATCCGCGCAATGTTTCCGGGTTTTGATCTATCCGTTGGCCCTTAAACCAAATTTCGCCCTTTGACAGGCGGCCCGGCGGATCGATCAAGCCTAAAATCGCCGCACCCATCATTGATTTTCCAGCGCCAGATTCCCCCACCAGNCCCAATATTTCACCCGGTTGCACGTCAATCGACAAATCATCGACTGCTTTTAAAGCACCGCGACGGGTTTTGAATTCTACGCTGATATTTTTGACCTCAAGCAATGGCTGNGTCATTATTTTAACCTCGGATTCAATTTGTCGCGCAGCCAATCGCCAAATAAGTTGACGGAAAGCGCCAAGGCCAAAAGCGTGCTGGCAGGAAACAACAAAATCCACCATTCGCCCGAAAATAGAAAATCTTGGCCAACGCGGATTAGTGTGCCAAGGCTTGGCTCTGTGCGTGGCGCGCCAACCCCTAAAAAGGACAGCGTGGCTTCGGCGATAATCGCCAAAGCCAAGGTGATCGTGGCAATCACCAAAACGGGGTTCAAAACGTTGGGCAAAATATGTCTGATCATGATTTGCCACCGGTTCAAGCCTATTAAACGTGCTGCTGCGATATATTCTTTTTCCTTTTCAACCAGTTGATCCGCGCACTGTGCGCGCAAATGGAACCCATTCAGACAGGCCAATAGAAACGATCAATACGGTGATGGCCATCTCATCGCGTAATTCTGGTGGTAAAATTCCACGCGCCACCCCAAAGATGAGCATCGCAATTAAAATCGAGGGGAAAGTCATTTGGATATCCGCAAAGCGCATGATCAAATTATCCAGCCAGCCCCCCATATAGCCAGCGATCAAGCCGAGCAAGACGCCCATCACGGTGGCGAGGGCAACAGCCATTGCCCCCACGAAAAGCGAGATACGCAGCCCGTAGAGAATTGCAGAAAATAAATCGCGGCCTTGATCGTCAGTGCCCATCCAAAACACATCTCCGGTGAAAAGATTTGGCTCCATCGGTGGGGTGAACCCGTTCATAAGGTTTAGGCTGGCGGCGTCGAAAGGATTGGTTGGTGCTATAACACCTGCGAAAACAGCCGAGAGGATTAGAAACAAAACGATTAAAAACGATACCAGTGCAACAGGGCTGCGCACGAAATCATAAAAAAAATCAGAAGCAAAGAAACGTTTCATAGGCTAAGCTTCTCCGCTCAGCTGAGAGTCGCGCAAGCGCGGATCAATCGCGAGATATAAAAGATCTACGGCCAGATTGATCAATACGAACAGCACACCGACCAGCAGTAAATATGCGCTCATCACAGGGATATCCACGAAATAAACCGCGTTAATGAATAANAACCCCACGCCCGGCCATTGGAACACGGTTTCCGTAATGATGGCGAATGCCACGATCGAGCCAAGCTGGAGTCCTGCAATCGTGGTTACGGGGATCAATGTATTGGGCAGGGCATGCCTGAAATTAACGCTGCGCTCAGACAGGCCNAGCGCACGGGCAAACCGTACATAATCTTGGCGTAAAACCTCCAGCATTTCCGAGCGGGTTAGCCGCATGATTAAGGTCAATTGGTAAAGGCCAAGCGTTATGCTGGGCAGGATCAGTGATTTCAGCCCCGATAGGGTCAGAAANCCGGTTGACCACCACCCAAGCTCGACAACCTCGCCGCGTCCAAACGAGGGCAGCCATTGCAGTTCAACCGCAAACACCCAAATCAACAGCACACCGATTAAAAATGTGGGCAGTGATACGCCAATAAGCGACAGNGACAATATGACATTTGCAAACAGCCCTCCGCGCCGGATTGCCGTATAAATCCCAGTAATCACGCCTAAAATCAGGGCGAATAGCGCCGATGTGAACGCCAATTCCAAAGTCGCCGGCAACCGGCTCGAGATTAATTCGGCAACAGGCAGGGCGCCGCGATAGGAATTGCCAAAGTCAAACTGCAAGGCCTTCCAGACAAATCCGAAATATTGNACATAAACTGGATCGTTCAGCCCTAAGGCTTCTTCTAAATCCGCGCGCTGTTGCACGGTGGCTTCTTGCGCCAANAGGTTATCGACGGGGCTGCCCACATATCGAAAGATGAGAAAAGAAATCAGTGCGACGATAAATAAAACCAGAACTGCCTGGCCCAAACGCCTGAGTAAGATCAATACCATTATAGCTTTTCGTTTNTAAAATATGCAGCTGTGGTTTAAACAGGAACAGTCTAAGCTTTGGCCGCCTTTTGATGTGCCGTNATTATTATACGTGGGTCCACATGAAAGCCACCAGCCGCTTTGATAAGCNGCTGGTGGCCATGGCTCTTAGTTCATTTTCAAGAATTGAAAATGCGGCTGGTCTTCAGGCTGTACGGCAAATTCAATATTGCTTTTCATTCCCCAGTTCAGCACTTGGTTATGGATCGGCAGGTACATTTGTGCATCCTGAACTTTGTTCCAGATAGACGCGATCGTTGCATCACGCTTGGCCAAATCAGTCTCAGATTCAAGGCTTGCAATCATCGCATCGACGTCAGCATCCGAAAATCCGGTTGGGTTCCATGATCCGCGATCATTGGTTTGCGTATGGACCAGATAGTTGAAGATATAATGTGAATCAAACGTTGGAACGCCCCATCCTAGCATGTAGAAATCCGCTTCGCCGCCTTTGGCGATTGGGAAATGCTGGGCTTTTGGTTTGGCGTCTAAGGTCACGTTAATACCGATCTGCCCCATCATCCCAACGGCGGCTTGACAGATGGCCTCATCGTTAATGTAGCGATCATTGGGGCAATTCAGCGTGATATCAAACCCATCCGCAAGGCCGGCTTCTGCCATCAATGCTTTTGCTGCTTCAATATCGTAGGCTGGGTAGGCATTCAGCGCCTCTGTCCAACCATTCACAAAGGGCGGCATGATCACGCCCGTTGGATCTGACTGGCCGCGCATCACAACTTGTTTGATGGCATCGCGGTTAATCGCGATATTCATCGCCTGACGCACCTTAAGATTGCTCGTTGGGCCTTCTTTCGTGTCCAAACCAAAAAANATCACGCGGTTTTGCGCGGCTGTTCCAACGCTCAACCCGTCGGTTGCGCTGACCCGTCCAAGATCCTGAACTGGAACATCTTGGATGATATCCACTTCCCCAGATAGCAAAGCCGCAACGCGCGTTGCCGCGGATTGGATCGGCGTATAAATAAGCTCAGAAACCTGATTGGGGTAAATATCTTTGCCCCAGTAATTCGGATTGGCGGTTAAAACCGTTTTTTCATCCACCGAGCGGCTTACCAGCATGAAGGCGCCAGTCCCATTGGTATTCATCGTCGCAAAATTTGTTTCGCCTTTCGCAACGTCATGCGGGGTCATCACATCATTGGCTTCGGCCCAGCCTTTGTCCATGATGAACATATTGGTCAAATTGTTGATCAGCAGCGGGTTTGCACCATGGGTTTCGATATCCAACGTATGAGCATCAACTGCGCGCACCTCTTTCACAGATGACAGCAATTCTTTCATTTCCGAACCATCGGCCATTGCNCGGTTTAAGGAAAACACCACATCTTCNGAATCAAAGGCCGCGCCGTCATGATAGGTGACNCCCTGGCGCAATTTGAAACGCCAAATATTGGGATTATCCGGCAGAGCCGCCCATTCGGTGGCCAAAACAGGAATAATAGCACCCGACATATCACGCTGAAGCAGCGGGTCATACATTTGATGCGCCAGCGCATGGGTTGGGCCTTCATTCTGTGAATGTGGATCCAAGGTGATTGAATCGCCTGCGCGCGCCCAGCGGATGGTTTCTGCCGAGGCTGACACCGCTGTCAGCGCCAGCGCCGCCGCTGTTACCAAGAGTTTGTTCATCATTATCGATTCTCCCTATTTCGTTATAAAATTCTAGCCACGATAAGTAACCAATCGCAGATCATTTTCAAAGCCAAAACCGTCTGCCGCTCTGTTTAATTTCAATTAGAGTTCATACGCAGCCTAGCTAAGCGGGTTTTGCTGCCGTTATTTCGGGCCTTCTGCGCCTTTCAGCAGGCCAGGTTGGAACTGCGTTTCAATTTTATCGCATTCTCTGCTTGTAGGCCTAATGCCCAAAATCGTCTTGGGTGGCGGCTAATCGATAGCCGTTCATCTACGGGCAAGATTTAGCTTTTGAAACAAAAGGCGCCGTCGAAAATTATGGATGTTTGCGAGGCTGGTATGGATGAATTTGTTGGGGGATACGCTTGGATCTGAGTAAGCCAAAACACCCACTAGAAAGGGTTGAACTTGCTTTAAGACTTCTGGGAAATGATCAGAGTCCTCGTTTCAGAGGATTTGCCCACTAAGCCGTTGAACCATTCAAGAACCATTGGATGCAGGCCATGGTTGCCTGAGCCGGCGGTTTATCTGTAAAACCTTCAAGCATAGCCTGTTCTATATTCTTAATGGCAGCATACGCTGGTTTATTCACTTTTGAACTTTGAAACTTGGCTTTCAATTTTTTCCACCATTTTGTTGAATTCATCGGAGGTAGCGGCCAATTCCGTTGATGCGGCGCTGCTTTCGCTTGCCGCNCCGTCAAGTTTTTTCATCGCTTCATTTATTTCGGTNACCCCTTTTGCTTGCTCTTCTGAGGCCGAGGCAATTTCTTGAACTAATTGTGCGGTATCTTGAATATTGGGCACCACGCCTTCGACCAATTGGCCCGCTTCTTCTGCGATCTGCAGGCTATTTTCAGCGAGGTCACTGATTTCTTTAGCCGCAATCTGACTGTCTTCGGCCAAACTTCGGACCGAGTCTGCCACAACCGCAAACCCATTTCCGGCCTCTCCCACGCGGGCCGCTTCGATCATCGCATTCAAAGCCAGCAGATCCGTTTGGTAAGCAAAATCCTGAATCAAGGTCACCTTACCCGCAATTTCTTTCATTGCCAAAACGGTCTGCTTCACCGCTTCGCTGCCTTCTGTGGTTGAGGAGGCCGCCTGCGAGGCAAGCGTGTTGGTCGATTGGGCATTATCAGCGTTTTGGGTGATCGAGACGCTGATTTGCGTTAGTGCAGCGCTGGTTTCCTCAATGGAACCTGCCTGCGTTCCCGCGTTGATTTTAAAACTTTCCGCGGTGGCATTCAATTGCAACGACGCCGTTGAAACCGATGTTACAGCGGTTTTTATATCCTGCATGATCAACTGAATGCGCTGAATAAATCCGTTTAAAGAGGCAGCTGTTTGGCCAATTTCATTGCTACCAAAATCGGGCAGTCTGAGTGTTAAATCCCCTTCACCGGCACGAAGGTTTTCGACAGCATCCAGCATTTGGTTGATGGGTTTAGAAATCACTTGCCGCGAAAATATAACGATCACAGCGGCGATGACGGCAATGATCAGTGCGACAAATATTAAAATAGTATTGCGCATGTTCTGCGTTGCCGCAAAAGCTTCGGCTTCATCAATTTCGCTTAAAATTGCCCAATCTACATCCTTAATCGCCAAGGGTTTGAACGCTGATAATACAGAAATGTTTCGATAATCTTTTATAACTAAGGATGCGGTTTGACCCTTCAAGGCCATTTGCGAGGCGGTTGTATCCACTTTTTGGCGGCCAATGACGCTCCCTGATTTTTCAATTTCACGCAGTAAATTTTGCTCCATTCCAAGATTTTTCATTTGTGCGAGGTAACCAGAGGGATCTTCAATTAAGAAGCGGGATTCATTTTTAAGCGTAAGATCCGAACCGACCATATAGGTTTCGCCGCTTTCCCCCAAACCCATATCCCGCCAATTCTGGTGGTTGGTCATAATATTGTTGATCTGATCCACCGGCATTTGAAACGCCGCAACACCCAATAATTTATCCTGCTCAAATATCGGTGAGACAATGAAGGAAGCCGGGGCGTTGTAAGAGGGCGCATATGGCGAGAAATCAATCAAATATGTAAAGCTTGGCGCTTTGGCTGTTCTGGCAATTTGAAAGGCTTTCCCCAAATTGCTGTTGGCATAGGGTCCTGTNAGCAACGAGGTGGCATAATCGGCTTCTTTAAACACAGAATACACGATATGCCCCGTATCAATATCAATTAGAAAAATGTCGTAATAGCCGAATTTTTCTAGAAAATTTCGCAAGACCGGGTGATAGCGCGCATGATGGTCACTGTACCGGCTGTTGTCGCTTGCACGAGCAAGCTTATGTTTTGACCCCAGTTGATTGGGATTATTTGCAATATATAAATCCTGTAGAATCTGAGTGCTTTCTTCGTTTGGAAAATAATCGGTGAAATGAGGCGTGATTTGTGAATTATCAGCAAGTTTTGGTAAAAAATTCCCTTGGTAATATTCCGCGACGCGGGTTTGCAGCGCTGCTTCAGCTTCCGGTGTAAGGTTGCGCTCTTCAAAAATTGTTTTAAACGCTGCTGCGAAATCCTTCATCGCTGAAATAACCATATGGTTTTCCGAAAAAGTTTCAATTTGATGCCTGATCTGGGAAAAGTAATTTTCGATCTGGGTCGCTTTTATCTCGCGCGTCGCGATGAGTTTGTTGAAGGCTTGCTCTTCAAGTTCGCGTTGAGCAATTAGGATTGATATTGATGATACTAAAGCGATGGAAAGTAAGATAAGCGGCAAAAGCGCGGTTAATACTTTCGTGCCTATATTTAAATTGCGCCATATGGTCATGATGTAAGCCTTTTTAATAAACTTTATAAAAATAATTTTGAGACTTTTATGCGCGATTTATTCAGTAAAAAAATGCGCAAATCTAAACTTTTTGAGTATTCTTAATCTTAGGTTGCAGAACGAATTATTAGTGTAAAACGACGTTTATAGGCATCGGGGCGTGAATGAGTTGTCTAAAAATGGGTATTTTATGTTATTAGCACGTTAAATTATAACGCCATTATTGATATTTTTAAGATTGTTTCAAGCGTTTTTGGAAAAGTGATCAGCTTAAAAGAAGGGTTTGCGGTGTAAATCTTTGCGAACATGCGCTTTGCGTGTAAAAAATTTAGTCTCCTTAAAGGCTGCAAGAAGACTGGCATAGAACTTGCAAAATTTCTTCAAACGAAAAGCCCTATCTACCGCCGGAGCGCTGCTATGAACCTTGCTGATTTTCAACCATCCAATTCAGCCACACCAACCCCGATTGAACCGGCCAGCTGGATGCGCAGTGCGCTGCTGTCTTTGGCTCTGTCTGAAAAAGGCCCATCCAAAAATAACCATGCGCTTTTGCGCAAGCAATTTGTTTTTTCAAATTGCGTGATTCAGGCATTCGAAGCGATTTTAAGCGCCAATAAAATCACCACAGAAGAGGCAAGGCTGGTGGATGAACTGATTCAGACCTATTTATGCGATGACCTTCTTTTAGCTTTGGGTGAAGATTATATTTCAGTAATTCACCGCTTACTGATGCCGTTTTCCGAGGCGGTAGAAGCGCCGCAAGCGAAATCAAAACCAAGCGCGCGCATGGCCGTTTTCACCGAATTTTCAGTTACAGACGCACCGGTAAATTTTGTTTAAACCGATTGTGCTTTTGTGAATGAAGGCCAGAGCTTTCACAGTTTGATGCGTGCCTTTCAACCTAGAAATTTATTGACCTTCGGGCCAAGTTGCCGTTGTTTAAGCGAATGAAATTTCGCGTTGAAGCTGTTTTGGTAAACGTCAGATATGTGTGACATTTTGCTTGCAGGCGCCACTGGCTATATCGGCTCGGCAGTGGCAATGGCCCTTGTGGAGAAGGGGTATAAGGTGTTGTGCCCGGTGCGACAGATCCCCAAAGCACCTCTTACTGGCGTGATTTATGAAATTTGTGATTGTACCGATACTGTTGCTATAAAGCANTTGGCGCAGCGATTTTCAGGCATTGAAGCGATTATATCCTGTATTGCCTCGCGCACGGGCGGGCGCCAAGATGCGTGGTTGGTCGACTATCGCGCCAATATGACGCTGCTGGAAACCGCGCAAGAATTGGCGATCGAGCGCTTTATTTTATTATCGGCGATTTGCGTACAAAAACCGCGCTTGGAATTTCAACATGCCAAGCGCGCATTTGAACAAAAGCTTCAGGCGTCTGGTCTTACCTATAGCATTGTGCGACCGACTGCGTTTTTCAAATCGCTCGCGGGGCAGGTGGAAAAGGTAAAGGCTGGAAAAGCCTTTGTGATGTTCGATGATGGCATGCAAACAGCGTGTAAACCAATTTCAGAAGCGGATTTGGCTGCTTATATTTGCGGGTGTTTAAGCGATATTAAACGCCACAATGCAATTTTGCCGATTGGGGGGCCTGGCCCTGCGATAACGCCGAAAGAGCAGGGGCAATTGTTGTTTCGGCTATTGCAAAAGCCTGAAAAAATTTGGCGCATTCCCAGTGCGCTTTTCAAAGTGATCGGCGGCGTCTTGACGGGGCCTGCGTTGCTGTCGGCGCGTTTGGCTGACAAACGTGAATTTGTGAATATCGGTCATTATTATGCGACTGAGTCGATGTTGCTTTGGGATCCAGAGCTGTCAGTATATTCAGCTCAAAACACCCCAGAATTTGGCGGTCAGAGCTTGGAGGCGTTTTATCGTCGGGTTTTAAAGACCGGTCTGGATGGTCAGGATTTAGGGGCGCATAAATTATTTTAGAATTTGCCGTCACACTGACAGATCTTTTCAAATTAAAAGTGAAGGTAAAGCATATTTTTGCCGACTGTCTTGGGCCTTGCGGCTTTGAAGCCTTTCACTGCATTACTGTGTCTTGAGAGCGTTTTGAATGGTCAAACNCGCCGAACAGCGATCTGAAGCGGGGCGTTGNAACCATCATGTGTTGAGAAAGCTCANTGAGGTACGTTTATTGGCATTTAGCAAGCTGAGGTNAAAATGATTAAAAAGATTTATATCGCAGGTCCATTGTTTAACGCTCATGAACGGNGCTTTCTTGAGGAAATCGCTCATGAGTTAGAAGCCAACGGGTATGATTGTTTTTTGCCCCATAGAGATCAAACCGGGATCGAGGCGTCAGAGCTGGACGGCATAAACATGAGCCAAACGACAAAAGACAAAATTTTCAATAATGACTTACAGGGGCTTCAAGTTGCGGATCTGACGGTTGCTTTGGTTACCGGTCAAGATATCGATTCTGGCACGGCCGCGGAAATTGGGTTTTCCTTTGCAACTGGCAAGCCTGTCATTGCAATCACCGCGTCAGAGCGCAGGTTTCGCAATCTATTCGTTGAGGGAATGTTCGCTTACAAGGTTAAGACGGTTCANGAAATTCGCCCGACAATATCTTTGGTGGACAGCTCTGGGCGCAACCCATAGTGTTTCTTTAATGGCTCATAAATAAGGATTAGTAAGATGATAAAACGTTTTGTATTTGCGCTGTTATCCAGCGCATTAGTCACCTCGGTTGCGCATGCGGGGGGGCATTGCGCCGCGGGAAANACGCTGACGGATGGTAAGCTCACAATTGCCACAGGAAATCCTGCCTATTACCCGTGGGTGATGGATGACGCGCCCGAAAGCGGGAAAGGCTTTGAGGCTGCAGTTGCTTACGCTATGGCGTCCGAGATGGGGTTTCCCGCCGCAGATGTGGTCTGGGTGAGAACTTCATTTGACGAAGCGATTCAACCAGGTGCAAAAAACTTTGATTTGAATATGCAGCAATATTCGATCACGCCAGAACGTGAAATNGTTGTCGATTTTTCGGTTCCCTATTATTCCGCGCCGATGGCTGTATTGGTTGGCAAAGGGGCCGTCGATACTGCGCCTACTATGGCGGATCTTAAGGGGTTGAAATGGGGCGCAGTCGGATCAACAACAGCGGTTTCTAAGTTGGAAAACGTTGTAAAGCCGGAAAGTGCAATTTTGCTTTACGCAGATAATGCCGATGTGAATGCCGCGATAAGCGCCAACCAGATTGACGCCGCGCTTTTTGATTTGCCGACGGCCTTGTTTCTGAGCGCTGTGATGATTGAAGGCTCAAAAGTGATTGGTCAATTTTCGGCTGATGCAAGCGATAATCCTGATCAGTTCGGAATGTTAATGGAAGATGGCAACGCGTTAAAAGACTGCGTAAACCAAGCCCTTACAAAATTGGCTGCGACTGGGCGCTTGGCTGCGATTGAAGCTGAATGGTTGCAGGATACAACCGGCGTTCCGCTTATCAAATAATGCGCAAACGGCAAGCTGCGAGCGCCACGCGTCGCGAGATTTATGAAGCTGAGCGGCGGCGCCGGTCTTTGGCGGTTGCAGCGGCCAGCACGGCCGTNGTTGTGCTGGCCTTAATCGTGCTGGTTCCTTTGGCGCCTGGATGGGAAAAAGTTCAGAAAAGTTTTTTCAACGGGGCGGTTTTGGCAAAATCTTTTCCAAGGCTTTTGGATGCGTTCAAGGTTAACGTGATGATTTTTGCCTGGTCAGCGCCTTCAATAGCGATTTTAGGGCTGTTGATCGCCTTGGCGCGGGGCGTTCGCGCGCCAACGTTGTTTCCATTGCGGATTTTTGCAACGATTTACACGGATGTTTTTCGCGGTGTGCCGGTTATTTTGACTGTTTATCTAATCGGCTTTGGGATTCCGGGCTTGGGTTTGCCACGGCCGTGGAATTCCCCTTATATTTGGGGCTCTGTTGCTTTGGTTCTAACCTATTCCGCTTACGTGGCCGAAATTTTCCGCTCGGGCATCGACAGCGTGCATCATAGCCAACGTTCGGCGGCCTTATCTCTTGGCCTATCGGAAGGCCAAGCAATGCGCGATGTGATACTGCCTCAAGCGGTTCGAAACGTTGTTCCAAGTCAAATGAACATGCTGATAGCCCTACAAAAAGATGTTTCGCTGCTCAGCTTTATTGGTCCCGTTGAGATTTTTCGACAGGCTGGTGTGTTTAAGTCTTTGCTTGCTAATTTCACACCCTATGTTGGGGCCGCGATCATATTTTTGGCCGTTACGATCCCCGCCACACGCTATGCTGATTATTTAATGGCAAAGCAAACGCGCGAGAGACGCTGATGAGTAAGGTAAAACTGCGCAATGTGGTGAAGCGGTTTGGGGACAATGCGGTGTGCAACGGTATCAGCTTGGATGTGCAGCAAGGTGAAATGGTGTGTCTTATCGGCGCGTCCGGCGCTGGAAAATCAACTTTGCTCAGGTGTATTAATCTTTTAGACCCAATCGATGATGGTGAAATTTTTCTTGATGGAGATGATATTTCTCAGCCTGGCTTAGACCCACAAGCTATTCGTGGGCGCATTGGGATGGTGTTTCAAAGCTTTAATTTATTTCCGCATATGACCGCGCTTGAAAATGCCATGTTGGCGCCGCGGCGGGTGCACAACCTCCCTCGCAAAACGCTCGGGTTGCAAGTTGAAACTCTGTTCGAGCGTTTTAACCTTGCGGATCGAATGCATAATTATCCAGATCAACTTTCAGGCGGGCAACAGCAGCGTGTTGCGATTGTACGGGCTTTGGCGATGCGTCCCGAAGTGATGCTCTTTGATGAAATCACCTCTGCGTTGGACCCGCAATTGGTGGGNGAAGTCTTAGATGTTTTGCTGCAACTCAAATCTGAGGGCATGACGATGATATTGGCCACGCATGAGATGGGTTTTGCCAGGCAGGCCGCCGATAAGGTCTGCTTTCTTAAGGATGGATCTATTTTAGAAGAAGGCTCGGCGCAAAGCCTGTTCGGCGNGCCTCAACACAGCGAAACAAAATTATTTCTAGAAAGAGCGCTTAAGTAAATCTAAAAGGTGTTCCAAGCAAAAGCTTTGATCGACGGATTCCTGTAAGCATCGCGTGCTGTACGATCTCTTGTTTTTGATAAAAATTAATTAAAAACAATATCCAGTGAGGTTTAGTTTATCTAAACTTATGGGGCGGTGAACAGAGGTTATCGATAAGCGTCGCTTGAAAACAGCGCTGAGAGCTAAAATTTTATTGACTTCCAGTGCGATATTGTCTCTTATTTTANGTATTAAAGAAAATTATTTGAACTGTTTGTTAAATTCTGACCCGCATGATGTCATCGCCTAAGCTCTACAGTTAAACCCGTCATGGGCGCGTCAAGACGCTGGAAAGACGTGTTTTTCGTTTAGAGCATCCTTATTTTTGGGTGATCTATGCATATTGTTAAAGTACGTATTTTGAATATATTTCGAGCACTCTGTTGCAGGCTATTTCACCCCGAAGCCAGAAAAATTTCATTTTTTTCTGCTGTTTGTATCGGTGTGTGGGCTCCTCTTTTCGCGGCAGATTTGCCGCATGGTGGGTCTGTTACGGGCGGTCAGGCCGTCATCACCCAGCAAACGCATAGCGTTGAGGTTTTTCAAAGCAGCGATCGCGTATCTCTTTTGTGGGATGAGTTTTCGATCGGGGCTGATAAAACAGTCAATTTCGTTCAGCCCTCCNCCAGATCAATCGCTTTGAACACCGTGCCGAATGGAAATATATCGCATATACACGGTGCGCTAAAGGCAAATGGGCGGGTTTTTCTGATCAACCCATCCGGCATTGTGTTTGGCTCAGATGCGCAAGTGAATGTTGGGGGCTTGCTGGCTTCAACATTGCACCTTGGCGCGCAAGAACGATTTTTTAGCGCAGATGAATCATTTTTATTCAAAGGTGAAAGTTCTGGCTCAATCATCAATAATGGCGATTTACGCGCCCTCAACACGAGTGGTGACGCATCTGTAACCTTGATCGCGGCGCAGATTGAAAATTATGGTCGTATCACAGCTAGGCATGTCGGCCTAGCGGCNGGATCNCAGGTCCGTCTTGATTTGGGAGCAGGGTTTTCCATTGCTGTCGAAAAAGCTGCCATTGATGCCAAAATTGAGCAAGGCGGGGCGATACAGGCTGAAGGTGGCCGCCTTATATTGAACGCACAAACCGCCAATGATTTGTTGGCTACGGTCGTAAATCATGCGGGTATNAGCGAAGCAACCGCTCTGACCAAAGACGCAGCGGGCGATATCTATCTGGTCAGCAATGGTGGCGTGCGCATATCAGAGAATTCGCAACTTTCGGTTGCGGGCAAAAAACCCGGTCGCGTTACAATTAAAGCTGATCATCTGANGCAAGCTGGAAAAATTGACGCCTCGGCCAGTGGCGCGGCGCAAGCTGGCGGAGAAGTGCTGCTGGATGTGTCAGGAAGGTTTAATAATTCGGGTGTCATTACCGCCAATTCAGCAAGCGAGGATGGTGGATCCATTTCGGTTTCTGCTGAAAATATTACGGAAACTTCCAGTGCCTTCTACCAAGCAGATGGGTTTTTATCAGGGGGGCATATAACGCTGCTAGGCGGTCAAACAGCCTATTCATCGGCTGGTTTCGCGGCAAGCGGGCAGCGGCAAACCGGTGGTCGCATTGATATTTCGGCACCGGATACGCGGTTGTTATCCAATTCAATCACCGCCTCTGGCGTAATATTGGGCGGTTTGGTGCGCTTAGGGGGCGCGTTCCAAGGTGGAAAAACCCCAGATACAGCCGAGCGTTTACGCCATAGTTTTGTAGATCGATGGGGCAGCTTGCCCGATCTTTCCTCAGCCCAATCGCTTTTTGTGAATGATGGCGTGTCGATTGATGTCTCTTCCGGGAAGGGCCGGGGTGGCACGGCGATCGCTTGGTCAGATCAACAAACCACTTTTTTGGGGAAGATCATGGCTAAAGGTCCGCTTTATGGCGGTTCGGTTGAAATTTCTTCGGCAAATAACTTGCGCTATATCGGCTTGAAATCCATCGAAACCGGCCCTGGTGGTCATTTATTGCTTGATCCCAAAAATATCACCTTGGGTGATGCGGCCGATGCCTCTGGATGGAACTATAATGGTATTATAGGCCTTGGATATACCGGCGGAAAGAACCTAGATACGTCTGGGGTTTTTTCAAATGGTGATAATGCAGGCAGGGCGGTTGCTTTGAACGCTGCTGGGGATCGTATGGCGATTGGAGCCCTATTTGCTAATGCTTCTGAGATTGGTGGAAGTGTTTCAAATTCAGGCAAGGTGTTTTTATTTAGTTTTTCAGATAATACATTCTCCGGGGGGGCATTGAACGCCACCATTGGCCTGAACGAAAACTTCCTCGCAGAGGGGCTAAGTGTTAGTGATAATTTTGGGGCTTCTGTGGCCTTCAACGGTACGGGGGATCGACTGGCTGTCGGCGCGATGGGCGATGACTTTGCTAATGTGGATGAGGATGAAACAGGTGCCAAAGCGGGGGCTGTGTATCTTTTCAGTTTCACCGATACCAACGGCGCGATTTCAAATTTTGAAACCGAGGCTGTGATTGGAAAGGGTTATTCTGGTGGTAAATACTTTTCTGTCGATACATTGCTGGGAGATGTAGATACTCCCGGCAGCGATCAGTTTGGCACATCGCTCGCGCTCAGCGATGACGCGACGCTTCTGGCGATAGGGGCTAGCGGGGATGATGGAGCGACTATTGGTGGCGTTGATGATCCTATTGCGACGAGAGGCACTGGGGCGGTTTACTTGTTCAAATTTGACGACGGTTCGTTTTCAGGTGCAAGTTTGGAAGGGATTATTGGCAAAAACTATCAAGACGCCGATACCCCACTTCCCCAAAGCTTAAATGTTTCATCGATTGCAAAGCATGATGCATTTGGCAGGAGCCTTGCATTTAATGGGGCAGGAAATCGATTGGCCGTCGGAGCTCACGCTGCCGAGGCTGCGGATGGCACGCAGACTAGCAGCGGTGCCGTATTTCTTTTTAGCTTTAGTGATAACGCGTTTTCTGGGGCAGCTTTAGAGGCCACGTTTGGAATAGGATATTCTGGGGGTAAAAATTTTGATGTGAGTGGCCTAGAAGCCGGAGACCGCTTCGGCACAGGCGTTGCCTTGAATACTGCCGGGGATCGCCTGGCGGTTGGGGCCGGTTTTGATGATGGCAGTGATAACTCTATCAACGAGTCGGGTGCAGTATATGTTTTTGCTTTTAGCGATTCAGATTTTAATGGCGCGACGCAAATTGGAACGATTGGGGCAGGGTATTCGGGTGATAATGATGTGAATCTTTCCACATTATCTGACGATGACGTTCGAGTTGCTGCAAAGGATCAATTTGGCATGTCGGTGGCGCTCAATGGTGCGGGAGATTAC
>JGI26253J51717_1000151_pt1 | contig 26504 bp, 29 predicted proteins | sample SaaInlV_100m_DNA_6_FD_51717 | JGI IMG/M metagenome (IMG submission 51717)
TGGTATTGGGGTTATATAAACGCATTGACTTATGTTTCACTGAATGTCGCGATCTCGGTCTGTGTAGCCATACCGGCAGCTTATGCCTTTTCACGGTTTCGGTTTGTAGGACATGGGTTGTTGTTTTTCTCGCTCTTAATGTTTCGGATGATGGTGCCGGCCATCCTACTTGTACCATTCGTCCAGATATTTTCTGCGCTGAATATGATTGATACTTATCTGGCAGTTGCGCTGGCACATTGCTTTTTCAGCGTCCCCATCGCAATTTGGATACTTGAAGGGTTTATCTCGGCAATTCCCGTCGAAGTGGACGAAAGCGCAAAAGTAGATGGGTTTAGCACTTTCAGGTTTTTTCGCCACATCCTGTTGCCAATGATCGCGCCTGGTGTGGCAACGGCGGCGTTCTTTTGCTTCATGTTTTCCTGGGTAGAGTTTTTATTATCCAACGCTTTAACAACAATCGACGTTAAACCCTTCGGTGGTATCATGACCCGTGTAGGAAGTGTAATGTCTGGGCATATACCACTTATTGCCGCGGCTGGGGTTCTGGGTGTTGTGCCAGGTACTATTATTGCGATAGCGCTACGGCGTCATCTTGCACAGGGTTTTTCGTTGGGTCGCACAAACTAGCGAATACTACATCGTTTGAGTTGACCCTAAAAATGAAGACAGACCAGCCCTCTTTACCTGAGTGATTTTTGCGGTAGGCGGCCAAATCTATCTAAGCGGTCCCAAAAGCGGTCCCGATAAATGGTCCAACCAACTGGTATCGTTGCAATTATTCATAAAACTGGGTGAAAATGGCGCACCGGGGAGGATTCGAACCCCCGACCCCTTGATTCGTAGTCAAGTACTCTATCCAGCTGAGCTACCGGTGCCGTGTTCGACCCTCTAAGCTAGGGCGCGGCGCTTTGCAAGGGCCGATTATAACACATGAAGCTTTTTAAGCACTATTCAGCATTATCGAGGGTCAACTTTGGCAATGTAAGCCGGAAACAAGCCCCAGCCCCATTCGCCTCTAAGTATTCTGCGCTGCCGCCATGCCCACGCATCAGTTCTTGAACGATTGCCAAGCCCAATCCGGATCCCCCCCCTGTCGCCGTACCTTGAAACGGTTTAAAAAGATGCGCCTTGGCTTTTTCAGGCAAACCCGGACCAGTATCGATAACATCAATGATCCAAAACTGTGGGGTCTGCCAAGCTTTTAAAACGATCGCGCCGCCCTTCGATTGATCCGCAAGCGCCTGACGCGCATTGCGCACAAGATTGCTTAAAGCGCGATGCAATTGCTCAGAATCAGCGCGAATGATCAGATTTTCAGATATCTCAAACCTCACATCGATCGGCAATTGACCTATCGCCATCAATTCGGTTTCAACCACATCCTGAAGCAATGATGTAAGATCAACCTGCCCCAGAATTGGCGCGGGTTCACTGGCGCGCCCAAAGCTCAAAGTAGTTTCTGCAAGCGTCACGGCTCGGGCCACATTAGCCTCTAATTTCGGCGCAAGCCGCATTACCACAGGGTCTTCGCTTTGCGTCAAACGGTCAGAAATCAACTGCACCGTGGTCAGTATATTCCGCAAATCATGGCTGACTTTCGCAACCGCCTCGCCAAGCTGTGCCAATCGTTCTTTATGATTCAGCGCGTTGGTCAGATTTTTTTGCATACTCTGCAACGCCTGCTCTGCCGCGCGCAATTCTGCGATTCCAGCCTTCAGCTTGATAATCCGCTGTGCCTCTTCAGGTGCTGTTTGATAATTCTCAATCTGTGCAATCACGCGGCGGATAGGGGCTACGATCATAAAGCGCGTGGCCGCAAAAAGCAAAAGCGCAGCCGCCACGGACAAAAGCGCTGATAAGATCAGAACGCGCTGACTAAACGCCCACATCGCGTCTCTTAAAGGTCCCGTATTCAAAGTAACTTCGATCAAACTTCCGGCTTTCAGCTTCGGATTACCGATCACCCGCACCACGTCAAAACCGGGTTTGCTTAATCGGCGAAACGCATCGCGCACCAGCGCCGTCCATGCCGGTTGTCTGAGATCAAATGTCTGAGACACGGGCGCGGGCAACTCTGATGCCAAGGCAAGTTGACGCGACGAGTCCCGCCGCAAAACCACATTATAAACGCCTGCATTTAACAAAAGCTCGCGCTCAAGCTCTGCCGAAATCATATCATCCGCCAGCAAAACCAATGATGCAATCTGCGCCCGCTCAACGCGGGCCATTAAAAAATCAGACCGAAACCGCGCAATGCTGGGGACAAAAATCAACACTTCTGCCAATAGAACAAACACAGTTGTTAATAGAAAGAATCGTCCTGATAAAGAATTAAACATCCCGCCAAAATGCCCTGAACGCTATCATAATAAAGCCGAAATTAAGCATCGCCTGAACCCAATCATGCCAGATACGCTTTTGATAAATATCTGAATACGAATTTGACATTGTAAATAGATTACGAATAACGCAGGTTTACCACCGATCGCAAACAAAGTTTTGCAAAAAGGCCACCGCGGCGTTGCAATAGACGTGTAGGAAAAACACAGCAATGCGCGCAGAGGCTCGTAAAAACGCCGAGAAACCAATTTTCAGCACAACAACGGTTTGACATATCAGTTAAGCGCCCGTATAGGCGGGGTTTATATTTTTAAAGATGCAGCTGGCATCTGGCAGATACGGAGTCATTGCGATGAAACGCACTTTTCAACCTTCTAATCTCGTGCGCAAGCGGCGTCACGGATTTCGCGCGCGCATGGCAACAAAAGCAGGCCGTAAAATTTTGAACGCGCGCCGCGCGCGCGGACGCAAAGAGCTAAGCGCTTAACCAGCCTTTTGACTGGCCTGCCCATCGATATGGGGGATTAAGATGTATGGTAAAACCGCGTCTTCATCGCAGGCTATGGCACCTCTCGTAGATCCAAAAACCGCTCTTGCCGCGCCATTGGGAAAATTGCGCGTGCGAGCCGATTATCTTGCCGCGGCGAAGGCGAAGCGCGTTTCAACCACCGGGTTTGTTTTACAAGCCCGTAAGCGCGTGGAAGCAAGCTCGCCCCAGCCGCGCTATGGAATCACTTGCTCGAAAAAGGTGGGCAACGCTGTTGCGCGCAATCGGGCCAAACGTCGGCTGCGGGCCCTCGCGAACAGCGTGCTTCCGCTCCTAGGCCGTGACGGTTGGGATTATGTTTTAATTGGCCGTGCGCAAGCCACCGTAAACCAACCGTTTGATATGCTGCTTGAAAACTTGCGCTTTGCGTTAAAGAAGCTGCATCAGGGCGAAACCCGATGACGTTATTGGCCCGGATATTGGCGTTGCCGATAAAAGGCTATCGATTGATTTTCTCGGCTTGGGTTGGGCGCAGTTGCCGCTTTGATCCCACCTGTAGCGCCTATGCGCTGACCGCTTTGGAACGTCATGGCGCGCTTAAAGGCAGCTGGCTCACAGTGCGCCGCATCCTGCGCTGCCATCCTTGGGGCCAGCATGGCGTTGATGATGTGCCAGACGCGAAATAACATGAGAGGTCGCAAAAATTTGTCTCTTCTGCATGCCGTCTTCTCTACACGGCTTGCCCCAGCGGTTTCAAACGTCTAAAGCCCAATCATGCTTGATGAAAACAGTGATATACACCCGCTTTTCGAAGGTGCTCCGAACACCACAGAGTTCAAAAAGCTTCGCAAACGGATCATTCGCAACACCCGCGAAGCTATAGAGCAATACGGTATGGTCGAGCGCGGCGCGCGCTGGCTTATTTGCCTATCCGGGGGCAAAGACAGCTACACGCTGCTGGCTGCGCTTTATGAGTTGAAATGGCGCGGCCTTCTTCCCGTTGACTTGCTGGCCTGCAATTTGGATCAAGGGCAACCGGGGTTTCCCCAAACCGTGCTTCCCGCGTTTCTAGAAAAAATGCAAGTGCCGCATAGAATTGAATATCAGGATACGTATTCAATTGTGAAAGATAAAATCCCCGAGGGGCGCACATTTTGTGCCTTATGCTCGCGCTTACGGCGGGGCAATCTTTACCGCATTGCACGCGAAGAAAATTGTAGCGCGATTGTGCTGGGCCATCACCGAGATGATATTCTGGAAACCTTTTTTATGAACCTCTTCCATGGCGGCCGCTTGGCGTCCATGCCTGCGAAGCTTTTGAACGAAGAGGGGGATCTGTTGCTGTATCGCCCCCTCGCTCATGTGGCAGAAGCCGATTGCGAGAAATTTGCCAAAGCCATGCANTACCCGATTATCCCTTGTGATTTATGCGGCTCGCAAGACGGGCTTCAGCGCCAACAAGTGAAACAGATTTTGGATGGCTGGGAACGCAACAGCCCGGGCCGACGGCAGGTGATGTTCCGCGCCTTAATGAATGCCAGACCTTCACATTTGCTGGATCCCAAACTGTTCGATTTCGCCGGATTAACCGTTAAATAGATCGGTACTGGCCGAACAAACCCCTTTAAAATCTATCGCAGGTTGGCGGTTTGATGCCAGATGCGATGAAGCCGGCAGTGGCTCCGCGCTTCAGACAGGCCGCACAACGCAGCTGGCCAAATCTTTCCACTGCGCTGCAAACGCCCTTTAAACGGGTTTAATTATAGAAAATGGGGCTTACACCCTTGACCTTTTGCCCCGTACTCTGTTGAACCCAGCAGAGGAATTTCTATCGGGAAAATATGTTATGGATGATCAGAATAAGAACCTTATATTGGCCTCAGCGCTTAGCTTTTTGGTCATTATCATCTGGTTCGTGCTCTTTCCTCCGCCCGAAGCCCCGCTGCAGCCGGAAACACCAGCCCTGAGCCAACAGGCCGATGCCACGGACCTAACGCTGCCAGCGGGCGATGAACCGGTGCTCAATAGCAGCCCAACCGAGCTGACAACGGCAGAGACAGCGCCACGCATCGCGGTTGAAACGGATCGCCTGAATGGCTCTATTTCATTAATAGGCGGGCGCATTGATGATTTGTCATTGCTGGATTACCGGGTTGATTTAAGTGAAGGCTCACCGGATGTGACCCTGCTAAGANCCGTTGATGAGCCTGGTGCCTATTATGCGGCCTTTGGATGGGCGGGCCTGTCTGGCCTACAGCCGGGCGATACGCCAACGCCAGAAACGCTTTGGGCCGTGGACGGCAACACCACATTGCGCGTCGATGCGCCGGTCACTTTGATCTGGGAAAGCCCCGCCGATCTGATCTTCCGCCGCATGATTTCGGTGGATGAAGACTATATGTTCACCATCCGCCAATCGGTTACGAGCCAAGCGTCACAACCGGTTCAACTGCGTCCCTATGGGTTGATCCGCCGCCATGGCGAGCCCACGGATTTGAAGAACTTTTTCATTTTGCATGAAGGTTTGGTACGGATGTCAGATGGAGAGCTGGCAGAGGAAAGCTATGATAATTTGCGCGATTANGAAATTGACCCGCGCGAGGGCACGCATGCGGAACGGATTGAAGTGGCGGCAAGCGGCTGGACAGGGTTTACCGATCATTTTTGGATGACCACGTTGGCGCCTGCGCCCGGATTGGCGTTCCGCTCAACCGCAAAATATTTTGCATCAGCCGATATATTCCAAACAGAGGTGGTTTTGCCGCGCCAGTCATTGGCTCCAGGCGCCAGCGCCGAGGTAACCACTCAATTTTTTGCGGGTGCAAAAGAATGGGATGCGATCCGCGCCTATGAAAAAGCCGGCGTAGATGGCTTTCTCGACAGCATTGATTGGGGTTGGTTTTTCTTTCTGACCAAACCGATTTTTGCGGTTTTGCATTGGCTGAACGCGTTGATAGGTAATATGGGATGGGCGATTATCGGGCTCACATTGCTGATAAAAGCGCTGTTATTTCCCCTGGCTTATAAATCCTACGTCTCTATGGCCAAGATGAAAGAGCTACAGCCAGAAATGGAAAAGCTGAAAGAAGCGGCTGGTGATGACCGCCAGAAACTTCAGCAAGAAATGATGGCGCTCTACAAGAAAGAAAAGGTAAATCCCGCGTCAGGCTGCTTGCCAATCCTGTTGCAAATTCCAATTTTCTTCTCGCTTTATAAGGTGATTTTCGTCACCCTTGAATTGCGCCATGCCCCTTGGATCGGTTGGATCAAGGACCTGAGCGCGCCAGACCCATCCTCTATTTTGAACCTGTTTGGTTTGCTGCCCTTTACACCCCCCGATCCCAATTCGATATTGGCGATTATTTCTTTGGGTGTGCTACCCATCTTATTGGGTATTTCGATGTGGATTCAGCAAAAATTGAACCCGGCCCCCACCGATCCGACCCAAGCCATGATCTTTGCTTGGTTGCCTTGGGTGTTTATGTTCATGCTGGGCACATTTGCGAGCGGGCTCGTTGTCTATTGGATCGCCAACAATACGATCACATTTACGCAACAATATCTGATCATGCGAAGTCAAGGCTATAAGCCAGATGTCTTCGGCAATGTTATCGCCAGCTTCAAGAAAAAGTCCAAACCGAGCGGCAAATAATGGCGACAGTAGCGCAAATATGGCGATATCCCATCAAATCGCATGGGCGCGAAGCTTTGCAAGCCGTACCACTCAGCGCCGGGAAAACGCTGCCATGGGATCGCCATTGGGCGGTTGCGCATGAAAACTCAACGGCAGATGGCTCTGTCTGGGTACCATGTCAAAATTTTAGCCGAGGGGCAAAAGCGCCATTATTGATGGCCATAAACAGCCGCTGGGACGCGGATAGGGGGCAAATGCATATGCGCCATCCCGATTTGCCCGACCTGCAGTTCAACCCCGATGATGCGGACGATCAAAATCGGTTTTTAGAGTGGTCAGCGCCGCTTATGCCCGAAAACCGAGCCAAATCAGCGCGCTTGATCCGCGCCGCAGAATGCGGGCTTACCGACACTGATTACCCCTCGGTCAGCATTGGCAATCTGTCATCGCATCGCGCCGTTTCACAAAAGCTTGGGCGCGATCTGTCTGCGCTGCGCTGGCGCACAAATATTTGGTTGGATGGTCTGGCCCCTTGGGAAGAATTTGATTGGATTGGCCGCATTATTGAAATTGGCGAAGTTCAATTTGAAATCTGCGAACGGGTTCAGCGCTGTCTGGCCACCACAGCCAATCCTGAAACAGGCCGGCGTGATGCAGATACGCTAGGCATATTGCAGACATGGGATCATCAAGATTTCTGCGTCTATGCCCGCGTGCTCAACACCGGCACGATCCATTTAAACGATAGCGCAAAAGCCCCAACCCCATGACAATGACCTTCCCTTTAGCCGAAACACCCGACGCAGCCCTGCGCGAAAAAGGCCGCCTTTTATTCGCTCAGCAAACCGATTTTCTGAAAGGTGTTGTAGCGATAGATGGCTTGCCCGCCGATGATCGGATCGAAATTTGCTTTGCCGGCCGCTCAAATGTAGGTAAATCAACATTGATTAACGCGCTGACCGGGCGCAAAGCACTGGCGCGCACCTCAAATACGCCCGGGCGCACCCAAGAGATCAACTTTTTCACCGCAGCTGACAGCCATTATCTGGTCGACTTGCCGGGATANGGCTATGCCAACGCGCCCTTACCGGTTGTGGAAAAATGGCAAAGATTGCTCAAAAAGTATTTATCAGGACGGCGTTCTTTGCGCCGTGCCTTCGTGTTGATTGATGCGCGCCACGGGGTAAAATCGGTGGATGAAGAGATTTTAAGCCTGCTCGACAGTGCCGCTGTTACCTTTCAATGCGTGCTGACCAAAGCAGATAAAATAAAAACCCATGAGCAAGAGGCCTTGCTGCAGCAAGTGCGCGGCGCGCTGAGCAAACATCCGGCTGCCTATCCCGAACTTATACTNACCTCTTCGGAAAAAGGTATGGGCGTCGAAACATTGCGCGCAACAATCGCAGGCCTCATCTAAGCCACGCGCGCGCAGGCTCTTGCACCTTTTGGAACAATCTTAGAGACTGGTGCAATACAAGGTAAATNAGATGAAAACGCAAGATATGAACCGCGATTGGATCGCCACAGCCAGAACATTATCCGAAGCCCTGCCTTATCTGCAGCGCTATGATGACGCGATCGTGGTGATCAAACTTGGCGGCCATGCCATGGGCAGCGACGCGGCAATGGAAAGCTTCGCCCGCGACGTGGTGCTGATGCAGCAAGTTGGGATTAATCCGATCATCGTGCATGGCGGCGGGCCTATGATCAACACCATGCTGGATAAATTGAACATCCAGTCAGAGTTTGTAAATGGCAAACGCGTCACAGATGANAAGGTCATCGAAGTGGTTGAGATGGTTTTATCGGGATCCGTAAACAAGCGCATCGTACAAGCAATCAACCAGCAAGGTGGGCGCGCCATTGGTTTGTCAGGCAAAGACAGCAATCTGATGCTCTGCACGCAGACAGACCCCGCGCTTGGGCTGGTTGGCACCCCCAGCAAAATTGATCCAAGCGTTCTGAAAACGCTTTTTGACAATGACTTGATCCCAGTGATTGCGCCGCTTGGCGCTGGCGAAAAAGGCGAAACCTATAATGTGAATGGGGATACCGCAGCCGGGGCGATCGCAGCGGCCTTGAAGGCAGATCGCCTTTTACTGCTCACAGATGTTGCGGGCGTTAAGGATGCAAACGGCAATGTTCTCACCGAACTCACCGCCGCCCAAATTCGCCAAATGACGCAGGAGGGCGTGATCGCAGGCGGCATGATTCCCAAAACAGAAACAGCGCTTGCAGCCCTGAACGGCGGCGTGCGCGCTGTTGTTATCTTGGATGGGCGCGCACAAAATGCCTGCTTGCTCGAGCTGTTCACCGAACATGGCGCAGGCTCTCTTATTCGTGACGCGCTGCCTTGATAAAAACCGCGCCGCATAGGGCTGTGCGTCGTGTCAACTCAACAGACGCTCATGCGACAAGCGATACAAGCAGATGAATCCTGCCCAAACCCCTGAGCGCCTTTTAGAAGTCACGCAGCTGGTGGATGCAACCGGTCTGATGGTTTTAGGCGGGCTGCACCCAGAAGAAACCGATCTGGTCCCCACAGGCTGTAAAACACTGATTTTGCTTGGCCCCAAAGATCAACATTTCTGGCCTATTTTTGCCAAAAGCCCGGAAAAGGCAGATGGTGCACCAGACCCGCTTGACCGGTGGTCTGAAAGGGTTGTGTCCGATTTGGCAAAGAAGCTAAGCGCGCAGCCCGTCTTTCCATTCGGCGGGCCGCCTTANGCTCCTTTTTATTCATGGGCTTTGCGCTGCGGAAATATCTTTAGCTCGCCCATCCGCCTTTTGGTTCATCAACAAATGGGTTTATACGTTTCTTTTCGGGGCGCGCTTGCCCTACCATGGCATCTAGATCTGCCTCAGAGCGGGCCCTCGCCCTGCATCGGCTGTTCGGCCCCCTGCCAAAGCGCTTGCCCCGTCGAGGCTTTTGAAAACCGCGCTTATGATGTTGCAGGCTGCCGCGCTCATATCAACGGCCCAGACAGTTCAAGCTGCCGCTCGACGGGCTGCGCCGCGCGCCGGGCCTGCCCCATAAGCAAAAACGCGGCGCGCCCGCACGCGCAATCGGCATTTCACATGAAAACCTTTGCAAATTGAGTAAGCGCCTAATTTTAATGCGCCATGCGCAATCCGATGATTTTGAACACTCTTGCGATTTTGAGCGTCCGTTAAGCGTCCGCGGACAGCAAGACGCCGCGCATATGCGACACTGGTTCCACGCGCAGGGCTACCACCCACAAAACGCTTTGGTATCAGCGGCAAAGCGTACTGCTGAAACCTATGACTTATTACAAATCGAAAATTGCCACGCCTTTCTTTCAAAAGCTCTTTATCTTGCCCCTGCAACGACGCTGCTGACTGCTCTGAAAAAGACCACAGGACCCTCAGTTCTGATGATTGGGCATAATTTTGGGATCTCAGATCTGGCCAACCGTTTGCGCAAAGACAGGTCGGCAAACCCAAAATTCAAAATCTTTCCACCCGGCGCGATCTGGGTAGCTGATCTGCCGATAGAGGATTGGCGCGCTCTCAATTGGGGCGCAGCCAGCTCAGTCAATTTTACAAGCCCCCAAGATGTACGCACGAAGCTGTCAAACGGCCCGCGTCGCTAACAGCCGTTAATGGCCTAAAATCTGGCTCAGGAACAATTTTGTCCGATCCGATTGCGGGTTTCCGAAAAACTCCTCGGGTTCGTTTTGTTCGACAATTTGCCCTTCATCCATGAAGATCACACGGTTGGCCACTTGCCGGGCAAAGCCCATCTCATGCGTGACGCAAATCATCGTCATGCCATCTTCGGCCAAGGCAATCATGGTGTCTAACACCTCTTTGATCATTTCTGGATCAAGCGCCGATGTCGGTTCATCAAAGAGCATAATACGCGGCTTCATGCAGAGCGATCGCGCGATGGCCACCCGTTGCTGCTGCCCGCCGGATAATTGACCCGGATATTTATCTGCTTGTTCTGGAATTTTCACCTTTTCCAGAAAATGCATGGCGGTTTCTTCCGCCTCTTTTTTGGGTGTTTTACGCACCCAAATCGGCGCAAGCGTGCAGTTTTCTAAAATCGTTAAATGGGGGAATAAGTTGAAATGCTGGAAACACATGCCCACTTCAGACCGAATTTTATCAATATTCTTAAGATCGGAAGACAGCACTGTACCATCAACCGTGATCTTGCCCTGCTGATGTTCTTCTAAAGCGTTGATACAGCGGATCAACGTCGATTTTCCTGATCCCGACGGACCGCAGACCACAATCCGCTCGCCCCGATTCACCGTTAGATTGATATCGCGCAATACGTGAAACGCACCATACCATTTATTCATGCTCTGAATGTCGATCGCGACTTCGTCCGAGACGGTCAATTTTGCAGGTTGTGTCATAAAAGCTACCTTTTAACGGTGATCGGTTGCGAGCTGTCGCTCGAGCCATTGTGAATATTGCGAGATACCATAGCAAACGATGAAAAACAAAACTGCCGCGAAACCAAGCAGCTCCCAATAAATCCCATTCCACTCAGTGGAAGCAAGGATGGGGCCACGGATCATTCCGACCAAATCAAACATCGAAATAATCGAGACCAAAGTGGTGTCTTTGAACAGCCCAACGGCAACATTTACAATTCCAGGAATAGAGATCTTTAAAGCTTGCGGAAGAATAATAAGACGCATCGACTGCGCATAATCCAGGCCCAAACTGCCCGCTGCCTCATATTGCCCCGCTGGTAAAGCGGCTAACCCGCCCCGAATAACTTCAGCAATATAGGCCGCCGAAAACAGCGTGATCATAATAATAACTCGCAAGATCAAATCAAAATTGGTTCCCGGCGGCAGAAAATACGCTAGAACAACATTGGCCACAAATAACAATGTAATCAGCGGAACGCCTCGAATAAATTCAATGAACACAACACAAATGGTCCGAATAACAGGCAAATTTGACTGCCGGCCCAAGGCGAGCAAAATCCCCAACGGAACCGATAAAGACACGCAAACGGTTCCTAGAATGATATTCAACATAAATCCGCCCATGTGGCGACTGGGCACTTCTTCAAGCGCGATGAAATTGCTGAGCGGGGCGCTCAGATAACCGCCCAAATACCAAATGAGTAGCGCCGTGACTGTTGCTGCGAAAAATCCCACCGCAAATTTTTGTTTAGCCGTAGCTTGAAAAACCTTATAGCCACCGACAAATCCAAGTAGTCCGACAAGGGGCACAACCACAGTTCCCCCCCAGATCAACCAATAGGCCAAAAACGGATAAATTACTGTTAAAAGCAGCATCTTACGTGGCAGTTTTGAAAACAGCACAGGCGCGATCGAAATCAATAGCAAGATAAAACTTAAACCAGGGCGCCAATATTGTTCGCTTGGATATTTAAATCCAAAAATTAGCTGATGCCACCGCTCGGTCAATACAGAAAAACACCCCCCCCGCTTTCCATCCAGCACCGCATAACATTCTGCTATAGAAGAGGTGTTCCAAACGCCATTCATCATCCAAGGAATAAAACCAGAGGCAATTTTGTAAATGAAATACAGCGCCAGCAATGTGAGTATTGCATTAAACACGGATGAAAACAGGTTCTCGCGCAACCACTTCACCAAACCCGTTTGGCTTGCGGGTGGCGGTGATGGTGAGAGAGGCGTGTGGCGGACAAAGGCTGTGACTTGCTTGGTCATCTTATCGCCCCTTCAACTTAATCGAATTGTTATAGACATTCATAATCGCTGAAATACCCAGCGAGATCGTCAAATAAAACGCCATTAATAGTAAAATTGTTTCTATGGCGCGCCCTGTTTGGTTCAACGTAATACCGCCCAAAGTACCAGTAACATCCATATACCCCACGGCAATTGCCAGCGATGAGTTTTTGGTCAGGTTCAAATAATTTGAAATCAACGGCGGAATAATTACGCGCAGAGCTTGCGGCAGGATCACGAGGTTCATAATCCGCCCCGGTCTCAAACCAAGCGAGGCGGCTGCTTCGCTTTGGCCTTTTGACACCGCTTGAATGCCCGCCCTTACGTTTTCGGCAATAAATGCGCCGGTATAAATCGATAACGCGAACCAAAGTGATAATAAGGATCCACGCGCCCAGATACCGCCTTTGAAATTAAACCCTTTCAATGCCGGGTATTCTAAACCAATCGGGTTTCCTAACAGAAAAAACATCGCCAGCGTTGGCACAAATAAAATAGCTAAGCTCGGCCAAAGCACGGGTAGAATAACCCCATGATCAAACAAAGTTTTGCGCGCGTATCTGCGATAAAAAAGAACCGCGATAAGCGATAGGATGAATGCAACAATTACGATCCAGCCACCATCATATAAAACCGGTTTTGGCATGTAGATCCCGCGNCCGGTGAAGGCAAAGGAATCGAACAACATTGATGCTTCAGGATTTTCACCCCGAAACGCACGCGGTTGAGGTAACACTGATAAAAAAATCGCGTTTATAATCAGGATCCAGATCAATACTGGTATATTGCGAAACACTTCCACATAAACGGCCATAGTTTTGGCAACGAGCCAATTGTTTGAGAGTCGTAAAACACCTGCTAGTACACCGAAAACAGTGGCCGTTATACATCCTAAAACAGCAACCAAAAGAGTGTTTAAAACACCAACGATTGAAGCTCGCAGATGTGTAGATTGGCTGTCATACTCGATCAAACGCTGATTAATATCATAACCCGCCGGCTCACCCAAAAAACCGTAAGAAATATCCAAACCTGCTGCAGCTAAATTCTGCAATAGGTTCCATCCCAAAAAAGCCATAATGCAGATTAGAAAAATTAACGCTAAAAACTGGAACGTGTAGGACCGATAACGCGTATCGTTAATCAACATTGATAGACGGAATTCAGACGCGTCCGTTTGGACAGAAAGAGACATATAGGGGGTTCCAGACTTTTTCTAAAATAACGGCGCTTATCTCGCGCAATTTTGGAAATAAATCAATAAAAAAAGGGCGCTACAAAAGCGCCCTTTCTATTTTGTAACTTAACGGAAAGGGGGTGAGTAAATCAGACCACCATCAGTCCACAAAGAATTTACACCTCTATTCAACTTAATAGGAGTGCTTTCACCAATATTACGGTCAAATGACTCGCCGTAGTTTCCGACCGCTTGAATTGCCCGCAAAGCCCATGATGCATCCAGGCCTAGGTAATCCGCCAATTTACCTTCTGTACCCAAAAGACGTTTAACTTCTGGAATGTTTGAATTGGCTGCCAAATCCGCTGCGTTAGCTGCAGTCACGCCAAACTCTTCCGCAGTGATCATCGCGTTCAAAGTCCAACGCACAATATCGCCCCATTCGTTATCACCATGGCGTACAACAGGACCTAACGGCTCTTTAGAAACGATTTCTGGCAAAACAACATGGTCATCTGGCTTTTCGAAGCTTGTCCGAGTAGCCGCCAACGCTGAACGATCTGTCGTATAAGCATCGCATGCACCAGCTAAATATTGCTGCTGTGCTTCGGCATTCGTTTCAATTGGAACTGGCTCATAAGAAATGTTGTTCAACCGGAAAAAATCCGCCAAGTTCAACTCAGTCGTTGTACCTGTTTGAATACAAATTGTTGCGCCATCCAACTCAGTAGCCGAAGAAACCCCCAGATCGGCAGAGGCCATAAAGCCTTGTCCGTCATAGTAGTTCACGCCTACAAAATCTAATCCAAGCTCAGTATCACGCTGGAAACTCCAAGTTGTGTTCCGTGACAGCATGTCAATTTCACCCGATTGAAGCGAGGTGAAACGAGTCTTGGTGGTTGTTGGTACAAACTCAACAGCAGTTGAATCACCTAAAACAGCTGCTGCGACGGCGCGGCAAACATCAACATCGAAACCAGCCCACTCACCGTTAGCGTCAGGACTTGCGAACCCAATCAAACCTGTGGAAACACCACAATTTAACTTTCCGCGTGCTTTCACGTCATCCGCTGTGCCCGCAAATACGCTGCCAGCAGACATTGCTGCTAGGGTAACTGCGCCTAAAACTAAGGATTTTTTCATCTTTACCTCTTTCTGATGATTGTCCCAAACTGGGACTTCTGATTAGAACGGTATGTCCAACCTCACAAACTAACCTGCGCCAACGGCCCAAGTGATTCCGCAGTGTGGCCAATTTTTTACGTTATCGTCAAGCAATCTATCACCAAAACCATGATTTGAATTGGCTCAAAGCTCTATCACCCACTGGTGCAACCTACTTTTCAACCACAGCGTGTAAAAAAATCATATGCAGCGAGAAAATCTGACTTTTTCAGCGCGGCATGCGCCGCAGCCTCCTCATCGATTCCCCATTGTTCTTCCTGCCAAATTTCATCAAGCCGGCATAATTCCCACGCTTGTTCAGGCTTAAGATGACCTTCTATAACCGCCAAAGCCGCAACCAAACTGCCGGGAAATGTAACCAGATCATGAAAAGCGGTTAACTGAAACGCTGAAAGGCGCTGCATCGGCGCTGCCAAGTTCAAAACGGACTCTGCCGCTTGCGCCAGATAGGTCACCCCCGATGTGCTGTGTAAAATCGCACCATATGTTTGCCCTGCCCACTCTAGCAATGGATCCCAGGCCTCCGCTTGTCGCGCGTTTAGCTCGGCCGGCTGCGCCGCGCGATAGCAGAGTAAATCGGTTTCACCATAAGCCGCCAACATGTTCAAAACATCTTGGAATTGGCGCGTCACCTTATCCAAAGCGGCATTGGCGCGGCGGGTATAGGGCATGGTTTCAGGGCGAACAGTTTCAACCTGCGCGCGCCACTCTGCGGCAACCGCCTCAGCCAAAGCCTTCGTGGGCAACGCCAAAAGCGTTTTTGCCGGAGTTTTTACCAAGCGGCCATCGAGCAAGACCGTATAGCCAAGCTCTTGTTGCGCAATTTCAACTTGCGTCCAGAATCGTTTTTGCTGCCAATCAGCCATGACCTATGCTTTCATTATTTGAGAAATGAGGCCCGGCAACTCAGACACCGTATGGGCAATATGCGTACAACCAGAAAGCTGATGCGCCTCGTGATATCCCCATGTCACACCAATCGTGTGCATACCCGCTGCGCGCGCCATATCTCTATCATAACTGGTATCCCCAATCATCACGGCACGGCGCGCCTCAATTCCGGTCTCCAATAGAGCCTGATGCAACATGCTCGGATGCGGTTTTGAGGGGTGCTCATCTGCAGTTTGCGTGGTGAGGAAATAAGAGTGCAATCCGCCTGCCTCGAGCAAGGCGTTCAAGCCACGGCGCGAATTTCCCGTTGCCACCCCCAAGATAAACCGCGGATCCTGGTGAAACTGCCGCAAAAGGGGTAGGATCCCCGCATAAAAGCCCGGATCTGGTTGGTCTGCGCGCTGCCCGGCAAAATACTCTTTAAACGCTTTTTCTGCCAAATCACGTTCCCCATGATCGACCTGCGGCACCAAGCGATAAAACACCTCTGGCAGCGAAAGCCCGACGCAAGACAAAACATCTTGGCGCGGCGGCATTGGGCGCCTGAGCGTGGAAAAGGCGTGGGCCATCGCACCGATAATATGCGCTTGGCTATCCACAAGCGTGCCATCNACATCCAAAACAATCAAAAACGGCGCCAAACCCTACCCCACAAAATCTTCAAACGGATCGTCTTCGATATCATGCGTNTCCCATTGAAACGTATCCCACGTGCGCTGCATATGTTCGCTTAACTCAGCCGTAAAACTGATTGGTTTTTTATGAACAGGGTGTTCAATGCGCAAAAAGCGCGCGTGCAGATGCAGCTTACGGCTGATATCGCCGCCCAATTGAGCACCCCAGCCATCGCCTAAATTATCCTGGCTAGATCCTCCATATTTTCCATCGCCAATAATGGGATGGCCGATTTCCGCCATATGCGCGCGCAATTGATGCGTGCGGCCGGTGATTGGTGCCAAAGCCACCCATGCGCCGCGTTTGGCCAAAGCACTGAGGACACGATAATCGGTTAAAGCGCGTTTCGCGCCCTCAACAGAAGCCACATCACGTGGATGAACACAGTGCATTTTTTCGCCCGCACCTTTGGCGCCATGACCCATAGATTTCACCAATCCATATTTGATAGTGCCCGATTTGGGCGCAGGCACCCCGGCCACTGCCGCCCAGTAAATTTTACGCGTCTCACGATGTCGAAACGCTTCCGTTAACGCGCTGGCAGCCGCGCGATGACGCGCCAGAACCAAAATGCCCGAGGTATCNTTATCTAAGCGATGCACCAAGCGTGGCTTCTCATCATGGCCAAAGCGCAACGCATCGGCCAACCCATCCACGTGGCGAGTTTGTTTGCTTCCCCCTTGCGTGGCCAGCCCCGGTGGTTTGTTCAAAACGATGATATGATCATCTTTATACAGAACAGCATTTTGTATCATCCGAGCATCTTGCGGGCTCACGCTGCGCGCAACCACGGCCCTCGGCTTCAAATCACTNTCGGTTAGGGGAGGGATGCGGATCTCTTGGCCGGCCGCGATACGCGTCGAGGCTTTGCAGCGCTTNCCATCAACGCGCAGCTCCCCTTTTCGGCACATCTGTTCGATGCGTGCTTGCCCCAATTGCGGAAAGCAATGGCGCAACCAGCGATCTAACCTTTGATCAACGCTGCCTTCCTCAACCGTTAGTTTTTGTACTCCGCTCATGCCGATACCGCTCGCATTGCTATAAACCCAAGAAAAACCGCCGCCAAAGCGCCTAGAACGCTGCCACATAGATAGGCAAGCGCAAATCCGAACCGCCCCATATCCAAAAGCTTCAGCAAATCCAACGAAAACGCGGAAAACGTGGTGAAGCCTCCAAAAATGCCCGCCATCAAAAACAGGGGTGCGATCTCACTCAACCGACCGGCGAAATAGGNAAAGGCCAGCCCCATCAANAACGATCCGATCACGTTTACGCTCAGCGTGCCATAGGGAAACGCCACCATCTGCACCAAACAAAAACGCAAAAGCGCGCCAATGCCGCCGCCACAAGCCACAAGAAGATAAACCATAGNCGTGCTCATCCGCTCTGCTCGCGCCAATGTCAAGCCAAAGCCGGATCACCGATCATCACGCCGACGCGCTCTTAATTTATCAAAATAAGCAATACGCTTTATCAGATCGCGTTCAAACCCCCGCTCAACCGGTTCATAAAACCGCAGCCGTCCAAATCCTTCTGGAAAATAATCCTGCCCAGAGAACCCATCAGGAGCGTCATGATCATAAGCATACTCGGCGCCATAGCCTTGATCTTTCATCAACCCCGTCGGGGCGTTCAAAATATGCTTTGGAGGGGGCAGCGATCCGCCGCGCGAGGCGGCGCGGCGGGCGGCTTTATAAGCGCTATAAATCGCGTTCGATTTAGGCGCCAACGCCAGATAAGCCACCGCTTGCGCAAGCGCCAGCTCACCTTCCGGGCTGCCCAATCGCTCGTAACTTTGCCAGGCCTCAAGGCAGATCCGTTGCGCATCCGGATCTGCCAAACCAATATCTTCGATCGCCATTCGCAATATGCGCCGCCCCAGATAACGTGGGTNCTCGCCCCCCTCGAGCATGCGTGCCAGCCAATATAACGCCGCATCCGGATCAGAGCCGCGCACGGATTTGTGCAAAGCGGAAATCAAATTATAATGGCCATCGCCCGATTTATCATATTGCGAAGCGCGGCGGCTNAGACGCTTTGCCAAACCTTCTGCGCTGACCTGCGCCGCATCCGGCCATGACAACGTTTGTTCGACCAAGTTTAACAACATCCGGCCATCCCCATCGGCCATCGTAATCANCAACTCTTTCGCCTCAAAGGTTAAAGGCAAGTCACGGTTCAAAACCGCCTCAGCCCGCACCATCAATTGCATCAGATCAGAATCCGCCAAGCGCGTCAGCACCAACACTTGCGCGCGCGATAAAAGCGCTGCGTTCAGCTCAAACGACGGGTTCTCGGTACTGGCCCCCACCAATAAAATTGAGCCATCTTCAATATAGGGTAAAAACCCATCTTGCTGCGCACGGTTAAACCGATGGATCTCATCCACAAATAATAAAGTTCCGCGACCATTTTTATGCCGCAAACGCGCCGCTTCAAAACATTTTTTCAAATCTGCAACGCCCGAAAAAATCGCGCTGATTTGTTCAAAGAAAAGATCCGTATGATCGGCCAACAACCGGGCTAATGTGGTTTTTCCCACGCCAGGCGGCCCCCAGAAAATTAACGACGTCAACTGTCCGGAGGCAAGCATCGCCCCCAAGGGTGCATCCGGCGCCAATAACTGCGCCTGCCCAATCACCTCATCAACGGTTTTTGGGCGTAATCGCTCAGCCAAAGGAACCGGCCCCTGCGCCGCATCTGCATCGCTGGAAAAAAGGTCGCTCATAACCGAAACCGCAACGCCAAGCGCCGCGCTCCGCGCAGAACAACGATTTCACCCCGGCCATTGGCCGCTCTTAATCTTCGGTCAATATCTTGAAGCTGTTCCAGCGGCTCTCCGTTCACCGCAAGGATCACATCACCAACCCGCAATCCAATCCGCGCGCCCAATGGCCCAGTGTCTAAAATAACAAAGCCAAAGCTGGTCCAGCTTAATTTATAACGCTCTTGAATAGCAGGATTTATCGTGCTGATTCTAAGCCCTGATAAAATACTGTTTCCAGACAACACAGTTTCAATCGCTGGCGGGATATTTGGCGCGGCGGATAATTCAACCGTGATCACACGGGCACGACCGTCGCGTAGGCGCGTTATTTCAGCAAATGCGCCCAAGCCTGTTACGGACAATCGATAAAGCATCTCTTCTGGTGTGGTCACTGCAGCACCATTCACATCCTTGACAATATCACCAATCTGAAACCCTGCTGCGCGAAATGGGCTTTGCGGATGTAACTCGGTCAGTAAAATACCTTCATAGGGGCGCAAGCCAAGCGTATCGCTGATATCTGAGGTGAGTGTTTGGGCCTTTAATCCCGCCCAAGGCCGCTGAAACGATGACGCGCCAGCTCGTGCTTGCGCCACAAATTGTTCAACCAAACTGGCCGGGATTGCAAAGCCGATACCGTTTGAACCACCTGAGCGCGTTAGTATCGAGGTGTTAATGCCGATGAGACGCCCCTGCATATCAACCAAGGCTCCACCAGAGTTTCCTGGATTAATGGGCGCATCTGTTTGAATAAAATAACCGCGCTGATTGCCAATGGCTGCGCCCGAGCGTGCCAATCCAGAAATAATCCCGCTGCTGACTGTTTGGCCCACGCCGAACGGATTTCCAATCGCCAGCGCCAATTCACCAACCTCAACCGTTTCACTTTCTCGCAGCGTCAAAAACGGCAAAACTGGCGCTGCAAGCAATTGCAAAACGGCCAAATCCGCGTCTTCGTCGCTTAACAAAACCTGCGCCTGATATTCACGCCGGTCCTGCAAAACCACGCGGATTGAAGTTGCTTGGGCCACAACGTGATAATTCGATACGATCAAACCATCGCTCGACACCAACACACCAGATCCCAAGGAGTTTTCAATTCGAGGCCGCTGCGCACCAAAGTTTTGAAAAAAATTGCCAAAAAAGGGATCATCTGCAAACGGGCTGTGCGCGCGCCTATCCACCTGACGCTGCGCATAAATATTCACCACAGCCGGCGCGGCAGATTTCACCAATGGCACAAAGCTAAAGGTCATGTCTGCGCGCGATTGAGGCACCCTGTCACCCGCAGTCAGGGGCAGCGCAACCCCGATCGCAAAGAGCCAAAGTAAAATCGCAAAACGCATTTTTGAACCTTTTAAACAGCCGGCCCTGAAGATATGCGCAAGCGCCAAGGAATTTACAAGATATCTTCTGAAAAACAAAAACCCCCGGCCAATAGACCGGGGGCAATTCATGTTCTCAATCGCGCGACGTTTAGTCCTGAGCGGCTTCCTCGGCGGCAACGCGGGCTTTGTCCGCCGCGCCTTTTGCATCGACATCACGATCTACAAATTCGATAATTGCCATTGGGGCCATATCGCCATAGCGAAAGCCAGCTTTCATAATCCGAACATAGCCGCCTTGGCGCTCTTTGTAGCGCGGGCCTAAAATATCAAAAAGCTTGGTGACATATTGGTCTTCTTTCAATTGCGCGGCAGCTTGACGGCGCGCGTGCAGATCACCCCGTTTGCCCAATGTGATCAATTTTTCAACGATCGGACGCAGTTCTTTAGCTTTTGGAACCGTGGTTTTGATCTGCTCATGTTCAATAAGCGATCCTGCCATATTCGCCCAAAGCGCTTTACGGTGTTCGTGAGTCCGGTTTAACCGGCGGTAACCTTTTGCATGACGCATGTTTCATCTCCTATATTTTTGCTTTGTCTGGCAGCCGATGCGTGTCAGCCACTCTCCTTGGGGCAGATGCCCTGTTTTCCCCGCACAAAGCAGGCATTTAAAAGGGCGGGCGCGACACCCGCCCTATTCTTAAAAATTATCTTCGAATTTCTTTGCCAGATCTTCGATATTATCCGGTGGCCAATCTTCGACATCCATCCCAAGATGCAAGCCCATACCAGACAGCACTTCTTTAATCTCGTTCAGCGATTTGCGGCCGAAATTAGGCGTCCGCAACATCTCGGCTTCCGTCTTCTGGATCAGATCACCGATGTAAACGATGTTATCATTTTTCAAGCAATTTGCCGAGCGCACCGACAATTCAAGCTCATCCACTTTCTTCAACAGCAGCGGGTTAAACTCGAGACTGTCTTCATCTTCATTGCGACCTGCGGATTCTGGTTCATCAAAATTCACGAAGATCGACAATTGATCCTGCATAATACGCGCAGCATAGGCCACCGCATCATCCGGCGTCAAAGAGCCATCTGTTTCAACTTTTAAGGTCAATTTATCATAATCAAGCACTTGGCCCTCACGGGTTGGCTGCACATCATATGATACTTTTTTGATCGGCGAATAAATCGCATCNATNGGGATAAGGCCGATCGGTGCATCTTCCATTTTATTTTTATCCGCAGAGACATAGCCTTTGCCGGTGTTCACCGTCAGCTCCATAAACAAGTCTGCCCCATCATCTAAATGACAGATCACATGCGACTTGTTCAAGATTTCGATACCTGCGCTGTCAGAAATATCGGCAGCGGTGACTACACCGGGGCCTTTTGCACTGATCGACAGGCGCTTGGGCCCTTCAACTTCCATCTTCAAGGCCACGCCTTTGAGGTTCAACACGATATCGGTTACGTCTTCGCGCACACCGGCAACCGAGGAAAACTCATGCAGCACGTTATCGATTTGTACGCTTGAAATCGCAGCACCTTGCAGCGAGCTCATCAAAACACGGCGCAACGCGTTGCCCAATGTCAATCCAAAACCGCGTTCCAATGGTTCTGCAACCACTGTGGCCACGCGCGCCGGATCGTTTCCTGGTTTAATCTCTAATTGTGCGGGTTTGATTAATTCAGCCCAATTTTTATGGATCATGCGTCCCTCCATTCTTGCAACTGCCCCATGACCAAATAGCCAGTCGCGCCCGAGGTTAAAATCACGAAGAGAGGGCTGCCTGCGGGCACCCCTCTTTCAAACGTAGCGCGGGTTTATACCCGGCGGCGCTTTGGTGGGCGACAGCCGTTATGGGCCATCGGTGTCACATCGCGAATGGATGTGATGTTAAACCCAACGGCGGCCAAAGCACGCAACGCGCTTTCTCGGCCAGAGCCGGGCCCTTGCACTTCGACCTCAAGCGTTTTCACGCCATGATCCTGTGCTTTGCGCCCTGCATCTTCAGCGGCCATCTGCGCTGCATATGGTGTTGACTTGCGCGAACCTTTAAAGCCCATCGTACCAGCCGAAGACCACGCGATCGCGTTNCCTTGCACGTCAGAAATGAGGATTTTAGTATTGTTAAATGAAGAGTTCACATGCGCAACACCGGCTGCGATATTCTTGGAAACCTTCTTCTTGCCTGCACGGCGAGTATCTCGTGCCATAATCTGTGCCCTTTCCTATTTCTTCTTGCCAGCGATGGCTTTGGCAGGGCCCTTCCGGGTGCGTGCATTGGTATGCGTACGCTGTCCACGAACCGGCAGGTTACGACGATGGCGTAGGCCACGATAACAACCAAGATCCATCAAACGTTTGATGTTCATCTGTGTTTCGCGGCGCAGATCGCCTTCAACCGAATAACTGGCGTCAATGTGCTCGCGCACTGACAGTACTTCGGAATCGCTTAATTCATTTACGCGACGCGTTTCATCAATCTTGACGGCTTCGCAAATGGCTTTGGCCGAAGATAGGCCAATTCCGGTGATATAGGTAAGGGCGACTGGAACCCGCTTATGCGTCGGGATGTTTACGCCGGCGATACGTGCCACGTTATATTTCCTTTTCGTTGCGGTTCCGTAATCCCGGAACCTTTTTTCACAACGTCCGATCACCCACCTTGGCCGGGATCGAAGCTGTCTCAGGTAATCTTGCACATAGAAACGTTTATCTGCAAAACTCGTTCAGTTCAGAAGTGTCAGCCATTAAGAGGATTCAAAGACCCCGTCAAGCCCAAACCTTTGATCAATTCAAGATGTTGGCGATTTCAGATTGCACCTTATCAATGCTGGCAAGACCATCCACCGATACAAGCTTATCATGGGCAAAATAATATCCAAGAAGAGGCGATGTCTTCTTGTAATATTCCATCAAACGTTGACGCAGGCTTTCCGCGTTATCATCCGCGCGGCGGCTAAACTCGGTGCCGGCACAATTGACACATTTTCCATCGGCAGGCTGAGGTTTGGTGATGTCGTGATACACTTCACCGCAGACGCGCACGTAGAGCGCCCCGTGATACGCGCCACAAGAGCCACATCATCCACTTTCATCTCAATAACCGATGCTAATGATTGGCCACATTCTTTCAACAGTACATCCAGCGCCACCGCCTGCCCCAACGTCCGGGGGAACCCGTCAAAAATAAAACCGCCGGCATTTGGCTCTGACAGTTTTTCACGGATCAAACCGATCACAATGTCATCCGTGACCAAATCCCCGCGCGCCATCACCTCTGCCACTTTTAGGCCCATCTCGCTGCCACTGCTTTTGGCATCGCGCAACATATCACCAGTCGATAGCTGTACCATGTCACGGGTGTCAACGAGATGTCGCGCCTGCGTTCCTTTTCCGGCGCCGGGCGGGCCTAACAGAATAATGTTCATCGACGTGCAGGTCCTTTTTTCCGACGCGCCTTTCCTTTACCACGCAATTGCGATTTCTGGATAAGGCTTTCATACTGATGTGCAAGCAAATGCGATTGAACTTGCTGAATCGTATCCATTGTCACCGACACCACGATCAAAACCGAGGTTCCACCAAAATAAAACGGAATGGCAAGTTGGCCGCGCAGAATCTCAGGTAAAAGGCACACCGCTGCAAGATAAGCTGACCCCAAGACCAGCACGCGGTTCACCACATATTCAAGATGCTCAGCCGTTTTTTGCCCTGGGCGAATACCGGGAATAAAGCCGTTCTGGTTCTTTAGATTATCGGCCACATCGTCCGGCTTGAAGGACACATTGAACGTGTAGAAATACGCAAAGAACACGATCATAGCTGTGAAAAAGGCCAGATAGAGTGGCTGGCCGGGGCCGAAATATGCCAAAATGGTCGACATAACCGGGCCGGTTTGCGACCCCGAAAACGTACTGACAGTGGTGGGCAAAAGCAGCAATGAACTGGCAAAGATCGCCGGGATCACGCCGGCCGGGTTCACTTTTACAGGCAGGTGCGAATTCTGACCTTCCATCACCTTCATGCCAACTTGGCGCCGCGGATATTGGATGATGATTTTGCGCAGAGCGCGCTCCATAAACACCACGAAGGCGATTGTCGCGATCACCATTACAATCACACCAACAATAACCGCTGGGCTGATCGCGCCAGAGCGCCCAGAGGCAAAGAATTGCGCCAAAGCAGAGGGAATTTCGGCAATGATGCCGACGAAAATGATCAGCGAAATCCCATTGCCAATGCCACGGGCTGTGATTTGTTCGCCCAGCCACATCAAAAACATCGTACCGCCCACCAGCGTGATCAGGCAAGACACGCGGAAAAACATCCCAGGATCGGTAACCAAATCACCCGCTTCCAAGCTGGCCGCCAAGCCATAGGCTTGCAACGTGGCTAGAAAAACGGTTCCGTAACGCGTATATTGGTTGATTTTCTTGCGGCCTTGTTCGCCCTCTTTTTTAAGCTGCTCAAGCTGCGGCACCATCGAAGTCATCAGCTGAACAATAATAGAGGCCGAAATATAGGGCATGATACCAAGGGCAAAAATACCCATCCGACCAAGCGCGCCGCCCGTGAACATGGTGAGCATGCCACCGATGCCGCCCTGCGCCTGCTCCATAAATTCGCGCAACGCGGCGCCATCAATACCTGGAACGGGAATAAACGTCCCAAGGCGGTAAACCACCAACAGGCCCAAAGTAAATAGAATTCTGTTCCGCAGATCGGTCGCCTTACCCAAGGCGGCCCAACTGGTGTTTGCGGCCATTTGCTCTACTGCGGATACCATTTCTATCTCTCTTTATAGCAAACGCCGCCAAGAGCGTTTTCCGGCTCGTTGGCGGCGTTATGGAAAACTTCAACCTCTATGTAAGCAGCCCTAAGCGGCTTCACAAGATGTTATTCTTTAGTTGCGGCCACTGGCGCTGCAATTGTCAGGCTGCCACCCGCTTTTTCAACCGCTGCAATGGCAGATTTTGACGCGCCTGTCACGGTAAGCGCCACTTTTGAGGTCAGCTCGCCCTTTGACAAAATGCGAATTCCGTCCAATTTGCGGCGCACCAAGCCAGACGCGATCAAAGCATCTTCCGACATATCGGCTTTCGCGTCTAATTTACCGGCTTCAATAAATTTCTGGATCAAACCAAGGTTTACAACGGCAAATTTCTTACGGTTCGGCTTGCTGAAGCCGCGCTTTGGCAAACGTTGATACAAAGGCATCTGGCCGCCTTCATACCCGTTAATCGACACACCTGAGCGTGATTTCTGGCCTTTGATACCACGTCCGGCAGTTTTACCCTTGCCAGATCCTGGACCCCGCGCCACACGTTTCTTCTTGCGTGTTGCACCTTCATTATCGTGTAATTCGTGTAATTTCATGTCGCTTCCCCTTTGCCGGAACTGCCCTTCGAGCGACCAAAGGGGCAAACACGGCGTTGCAATTGATTCTGTGCCCTCGAAAGGCCACCGGAGGCGTATAGACTCAGACCCCCCTTCATGCAAGCCCCAGAGCACCCAGCATTCAAATCATGCTGCCACGAAGCCTTTCGCCGCCTGAAAAGCCTCTGCAGCGCCTTATTTGGGCGCTGCCAAACCAAGCCCAACAAAAGTCTATAGTTCATGCGAGCAACTTGAATAAGGGTCTAACGCGCCCAATTTCTTTGAACGGCACAAGCGCGTGGCAAATGAAAAAACGCGCGTCGTGCAAGCTTACTGGACGGTTAAGCTGGTCAACCGAATATCAGGAGATTCGCCGCGCTCTCAAGAAAAGAACACCGCGGCACACGCCAAACCCGCCACTTTATATCTATGTCCGCAGAATAAAACGCCCCGGGAAGATCCCGAGGCGTTTCTAGTTTCACTTTTAGAAGGGCGCGCTTTAGTTATCGCGTTCTTCGATAATCTCAACCATGTGCGAGATTTTATTCACCATACCGCGCACCGCCGGGGTATCTTCCAGCTCACGGGTTTTGTGCATTTTGTTGAGGCCCAGACCAATCAGCGTCTGACGCTGCTTTGCAGGGCGGCGGATCGGAGACCCGGTTTGTTTTACAACAATTGTTTTCGCCATTCTTCTGGTCCTTAAGCTTCTGCGGTTTCAACCGCGCCGGCTGCTGCCGCGGGCTCATCGCGTTTCAGGATATCAGCAACCTTCTTACCGCGGCGTTGCGCCACCATACGAGGGCTCGATTCATTCACCAAACCGTCAATTGTTGCACGGATCATGTTATATGGATTTGACGATCCAACTGATTTTGCAACAACATCCTGTACACCAAGCATTTCAAACACGGCGCGCATAG
>JGI26253J51717_1000169_pt1 | contig 25438 bp, 19 predicted proteins | sample SaaInlV_100m_DNA_6_FD_51717 | JGI IMG/M metagenome (IMG submission 51717)
GGGGCTTGTCGCGCCAGCGCTATTGGGGCTGCCCGATCCCCGTTGTACATTGCGATGCCTGCGGCGTGGTGCCCGAGAAAAAAGAAAACCTGCCCGTGATCCTGCCCGATGATGTCAGTTTTGACAAACCCGGAAATCCGCTGGATCGCCACCCGACATGGCGCAATTGTGCCTGCCCCGCCTGCGGGAAACCGGCTTTGCGTGAAACCGACACCATGGACACATTCGTTGATTCCTCTTGGTATTTTGCCCGCTTTACCGCGCCGCATGCCGCGCAACCCACCACGGCCGAAGATATCGCCTATTGGATGAATGTGGATCAATATATCGGTGGGATTGAACACGCGATTTTGCATTTGCTCTATTCGCGTTTCTTCTCGCGGGCGATGCAGCTTACCGGGCATTTGCCAAGCCGTGCGAATGTTGAGCCGTTTAATGCGTTGTTCACGCAAGGCATGGTCACGCATGAAATCTATCAGACCCGTGATGGAAAGGGACGCCCCGTCTATCACCTTCCTGAAGATGTAAGCGATGGGAAATTGGCAGATGGCAGCGCTGTCGAAATTATTCCTTCGGCAAAAATGTCAAAGTCGAAGAAAAACGTGGTGGATCCGGTGCATATTATTTCAGCTTATGGCGCGGATACCGCCCGCTGGTTCGTGCTCTCTGACAGCCCGCCAGAACGCGATGTGGAATGGACCGCCAGCGGCGCGGAGGCNGCGCATCGCCATCTTAGCCGCGTCTGGTCGCTGAGTGAAAAGATCGCGCAAATGGATATGGCGCAGACCGGGAACGGGGATGAGGCCCTGCTCCGCGAGATGCATAAAGCCATCCGTGATGTCACGCTGGGCGTGGAATCATTTGGCTTTAACGCCGCGATTGCAAAGCTATACGGCTTTACCAACACGCTGGCCAAATCACAGGCCNGCGGGCGCGTGCAACGCGATGCGATGCGGATATTGGCGCAACTGATGGCGCCAATGACCCCGCATCTGGCAGAGGATATCTGGGCCCGGCAAGGCGGCGACGGCTTGGTTATAAACGCCGCATGGCCGCAGGCAGATGAGGCCATGCTGGTTGAAACCACGCTCACGCTGCCAATTCAAATAAACGGCAAGCGGCGGGCGGAAATAACCGTTGCGAAGGATCTCGCAAAAGACAAGATCGAAGCCCTGGCTTTGGCGGAAGAGGCGGTGCAGCGCGCCTTAAACGGGGCTGCTCCGAAGAAAATTATTGTAGTGCCGGGGCGCATTGTGAATGTGGTGGTTTAGGCGCAATATCCTTTACAGCGCAAGCCTTTTGATAGGGCTGGCGCTTGCCGGATGTACGCTTGAGCCACTTTATAAATCGGGATCAGAGACCGCAGATTTTCTGCAAAATATCGAGCTGGATGCGCCCAAAGATCGCGACAGCTATGTGCTTTATAACCGCCTTTCAGAGCGGCTACATGGCGGGCAAGGAACCCGATATCTGCTCAGCATTACGCCGCGCAAAAGCGAAGCCAGAGCTGGCATCGCTGCGGACGGCCGAGCGCAACGCAAGATTGTAACCGGCTTTGCTGATTATACCATTGTTCAAATAGCCGATGGAAAAGAGGTGCAATCGGGCAGCGTAAAAGCGTTTACCGGTTACGCACAAAGCGGCTCTAATGTGGCAATTCTAGCCGCGAGCAATGATGCCTATGACCGCCTAATGATCCAGCTGGCCGATAAAGTATTGGATGCCCTGATCTTGATCCAACCCCAGGCCAAGCCATGAAACTGCCCGCGCGCGATATTGCCACATATTGCGCCAAACCCGACCCCAATCGGGCAGGGGTTTTGATCTATGGCGCCGATGCGATGCGCGTATCGATGCGCCGACAAAGCATGATCCTAGCGCTGTTGGGCCCCCAAGGCAGCGAAGAAATGCGACTCACACGCCTCTCTGGTGCCGACTTGCGCAAAGACCCGGCCGCCCTGATTGACGCCGTGAAAGCGCAGGGATTTTTTCCAGGTCAACGGGGGGTGTTTTTGGAAGACGCGGCCGATGGGCTGACCAAAACCATTNCCGCCGCGTTGCAGGATTGGCAGCAAGGCGACGCCCAAATTATCGTGACCGCAGGGCAATTGCGNGCCTCTTCAAACTTAAGAAAAACCTTTGAAACGCATCCTAATACCTATGCGATTGCCATTTATGATGATCCTCCCAGCCAAGCTGAAATAGCCGCTGAATTGCAAAAGGCCGGGTTGCAAAATCTTGGCGATATCGGCCTGAAAGCGCTTAGCGCTTTGGCGCGCGAATTAGAGCCGGGCGATTTTCGGCAAACGCTTGAAAAGCTAGCGCTTTACAAACTGCATGATGCAACGCCTCTGGGGCTGGAAGATATCCAAAACTGTGCGCCAAATTCCCAAGAAGCTGCGCTAGATGATATTCTATGGGTGGTCAGCGAAGGGCGTGCAGAGGCGATCGGACCCTTAATGCAGCGGTTAAAATCGCAGGGAATGCAGCCCGTAACCTTATGCATAAGCGCGGTGCGGCATTTCAAAATTCTATTCAGCATCGCCAGCGACCCAGCGGGTGCCAGCGCGGGCATTTCAAAGCTTCGACCACCGGTCTTCGGCCCACGGCGTGACCGCTTTCAACGCAGCGCGACGCGCTGGAGCCTGTCTAAATCTAAAATGGCGCTTCAAACGTTAACCGATCTCGATCTGCAATTGCGCTCGGCCAATCAACACGCGCCCGCCTTAGAGCTTGTTGAGCGCGCCCTCATCAGGCTGGCCATGGCAGCCCAAAAATAAAAAGGCCCGCCAAAAGCGAGCCTTTAAAATTTCTACTAGAGCGCAGATTTAGCGGGTGCCGGATAATCCCATTTGGTCGCCAACAGCCACCATATCCGACAGCATTTTAGCGGCATCATCAACAGGGCCAGGCTCGTTTACAAACGCGTCTTGCGCCTGCCCATAGGCAGATTTGGCCTCTTCCACCAACGCCTCAAAGCCCTCTTGGGTCAGCTCAGCGCTTGGCACCGCTTTTTCGGCCAGAACCGACACACTTTCGCCAATTTCAGCAAACCCGCCCGTGACAACGTATTCCTCGCTTCCGGCTGCGGTTTGAACCCGCAAAATACCGGGGCGTAAAGACGTGATCACCGGCGCATGACCCGGCATCGCCATCAAATCCCCATCCGCGCCTGGAATCAAAACTGCTTCCACTTGCTGAGAAGATAATAGCTTTTCTGGGCTCACCAGATCAAATTGCATCATATTCGCCATAAGAGGCTCCTCTAGGCCGCGCTTGCAGCCAGTTTTTCGGCCTTAGCGATCACTTCATCGATGCCACCAACCATATAGAATGCTGCTTCGGGAAGATGATCATACTCGCCCGCGACAACCGCTTTGAAAGAGGCAATGGTTTCGTCCAAAGGCACCTGAACACCATCAGACCCCGTAAACACTTTCGCCACGTCAAAGGGCTGCGACAAGAAACGCTCGAGCTTACGTGCCCGGGTTACCGCCAGCTTATCATCTTCGCTCAATTCATCCATGCCCAAAATCGCAATGATATCTTGCAAGGATTTATAACGCTGAAGTACCTGCTGCACATCCGTTGCAACCGTATAATGCTCTTCNCCGATGATCATTGGGTCAAGCAACCGTGAGGTCGATCCCANAGGATCCACCGCNGGNTAAATACCTTTTTCCGAAATCGCACGATCCAAAACTGTGGTCGCATCCAAATGCGCGAAAGAGGTGGCCGGCGCGGGGTCAGTNAAGTCATCCGCAGGNACGTAGACCGCTTGCACTGAGGTAATTGAGCCCGATTTCGTGGANGCGATNCGTTCTTGCATCGCACCCATATCGGTCGCCAATGTTGGCTGATATCCCACCGCTGACGGGATCCGGCCCAAAAGCGCAGACACCTCAGAACCCGCTTGCGTAAAGCGGAAAATATTATCAACGAAGAACAGCACATCAGATCCCGTATCGTCGCGAAACTGCTCGGCCAAAGTCAGACCAGATAAGGCAATCCGCATCCGCGCTCCGGGAGGCTCGTTCATCTGGCCATAAACCAACGCGATTTTTGACTCTTCGAGATTGTCGGGCACAATCACACCCGATTCAATCATCTCATGGTACAGGTCATTGCCTTCACGCGTCCGCTCGCCCACACCGGCAAAAACCGACACGCCCGAGTGCACTTTGGCGATGTTATTGATCAATTCCATGATCAAAACGGTTTTGCCAACGCCAGCACCGCCNAACAGACCAATTTTCCCACCTTTTGTATAGGGGGCCAGAAGGTCAATCACTTTGATCCCAGTGACCAAAATTTCGGTTTCTGTAGATTGCTGATCAAAATCCGGTGCATCGCCATGAATACCGCGCGTTTCGGTTGATTTCACAGGCCCCTGCTCATCGACCGGATCCCCCGTTACGTTCAAAATCCGGCCCAATGTTCCATTGCCAACGGGCACTTGAATGGGGCCACCTGTGTCAGACACCTGCTGTCCACGCACCAATCCTTCGGTCGCATCCATCGCGATCGCCCGCACTGTGTTTTCACCCAAATGCTGCGCAACTTCTAAAACCAGATTTTTACCGTTATTGTCCGTGGTCAGCGCGTTCAAGATTGGCGGTAAGTCTTCGCCAAATTGAACGTCGACAACGGCGCCGATCACCTGAGTGATTTTGCCTTTTGAGTTTGCCATAGTTTCGTCTCCGGTCTTTAGAGCGCTTCTGCGCCCGAGATAATTTCAATAAGTTCGTTGGTGATCACGGCTTGACGTGACCGGTTGAACTCGATGGTAAGTTTGTCGATCATATCGCCTGCATTGCGCGTGGCGTTATCCATTGCGGACATGCGCGCGCCTTGCTCGGACGCGCCATTTTCCAGCAAAGCGGAAAAAATCTGCGTTGCCACGCCGCGCGGAAGAAGGTCGCTTAAAATCGCTTCTTCGCTGGGTTCGTAATCATAAACTGTGCTATCCGCTTCGGCTTCTTCCTCAAACGCAGCTGGAATAACCTGCAGCGCTGTTGGCACCTGCGTCACCACATTTACGAATTTTGAATAGAAGAGCGTTGCAACGTCAAACTCTCCAGCATCAAAGCGAACAACCACATCGCGCGCGATGGCTTGGGCATCGCTATAGCCAACCCGTTTCACTTCGGTCAGATCAACATGGTCAATAAACACATCGCCAAAATCACGTTTCAGCTGATCGCGACCCTTTTTGCCCACTGTCAGGATTTTTACGGTTTTCCCCGCCTCCTGAAGCTGTGCGATATGGGCCCGAGCGCGTTTGGCAATGTTGGAATTAAATCCTCCACACAACCCCCGCTCTGCGGTCATGACAACCAGCAAATGCACCTGATCTTCGCCCGTACCACGCAACAATTTTGGCGCGCCCTCGCTTTTGCCTACAGAGGCTGCCAAGCCGGATAACACGCCCATAAACCGCTCGGCATAAGGGCGCGATTGCTCGGCACTTTCCTGCGCCCGCCGCAGCTTTGCAGCTGCGACCATCTGCATGGCTTTGGTGATCTTCCGCGTGTTTTTAACGCTGGAGATGCGGTTTTTAAGATCTTTTAGATTTGCCATCTAGCAGATCTCCTACGCGAAATCGGCGGCGAACTCGTCAAGAGCAGCTTTGATTCTATCTTGGGCTTCGCCTTTGATCTTTGGATCCTCATCGGTGATGAAGGCCAAAAGATCTGCATGCTTGCCGCGCAAATGCGCCAAAAGCCCTTTTTCAAAGCGACCAACATCGCCCACGCTGATCCCATCTAAATATCCATTTGTTCCCGCGAAAATCACGCAAACAATCTCGGCATTGGTCAAGGGTGCATATTGGGGCTGCTTCATCAGCTCGGTCAGGCGCGCGCCACGGTTCAGCAATTGCTGCGTGGCCACGTCAAGATCTGAGCCAAACTGGGCAAAGGCTGCCATTTCGCGATATTGCGCCAATTCCAGCTTCACAGGGCCGGCGACTGTTTTCATCGCTGAGGTTTGCGCAGAAGATCCAACGCGTGACACCGATAGACCCGTGTTCACCGCGGGGCGGATGCCCTGATAAAACAGTTCGGTTTCCAAAAAGATTTGGCCGTCCGTGATCGAAATCACGTTGGTTGGAATAAAGGCTGACACGTCGCCGCCTTGCGTTTCAATCACCGGCAGCGCCGTCAAAGACCCCGCACCATTGTCTTCGTTCAGCTTTGCAGAGCGCTCGAGCAGACGTGAATGCAAATAGAAAACATCGCCCGGATAGGCTTCACGTCCGGGTGGACGGCGCAGCAACAATGACATTTGGCGATAGGCCACAGCCTGTTTGGACAAATCATCATAAATGATCAGCGCATGGCGGCCATTATCGCGAAAATGCTCGGCCATAGCTGTGGCTGAATAAGGCGCCAAAAATTGCAAAGGTGCCGGGTCCGATGCGGTCGCCGCAACCACGATTGAATAGGCCATCGCACCGGTTTCTTCCAGTTTCTTCACCAATTGGGCAACCGTTGAACGCTTTTGACCCACGGCCACATAGACGCAATACAATTTCTTGCTTTCGTCGTCGCCAGCCGCTTCATTATAGGATTTCTGGTTCAAGATCGTGTCCAGCGCAATCGCCGTTTTACCGGTTTGGCGATCGCCAATGATCAACTCACGCTGGCCGCGGCCAATCGGGATCATCGCGTCAACAGATTTCAGACCCGTGGCCATCGGCTCATGCACCGATTTACGCGGGATAATGCCCGGCGCCTTCACATCGGCAACGCCGCGCGTTTCGGTTGCGATCGGCCCCTTGCCATCCAACGGGTTGCCAAGGCCGTCAACCACACGGCCCAAAAGCGCGTCACCAACAGGAACATCCACGATTGATTTCGTGCGCTTGACGGTATCGCCTTCAACGATATCGCGGTCAGACCCGAAAATAACCACACCCACATTATCGGCTTCTAGGTTTAATGCCATGCCTTGAATGCCGCCGGGAAATTCGACCATTTCGCCCGCTTGCACATTATCAAGACCATAAACCCGCGCGATCCCATCTCCAACGGAGAGCACGCGCCCCACTTCTGCCACTTCAGCCTCTTGACCAAAGTTTTTAATCTGCTCTTTGAGAATTGCAGATATCTCGGCTGCTTGGATACCCATTTATCCGACCTCTTTCATTACATTCTGAAGGGCGTTAAGTTTGGACCGGATCGACGTATCGATCATTTTAGATCCCACCTTAACAATTAAACCACCGATAAGATCTTTATCGACAGCTGCATTAATTTTCACATCCTTGCCAATCTGCGCTTTGATCGCGGCAGTCAGCTTGTCAGTTTGCGTTTTCGTAAGCGCTTTGGCCGATGTCACATCCGCCGTTTCTTCGCCCTTTTGCTCAGCAATCAGCGCGCGCAACTGGCCAATCAATGCCGGCACAACAAACAAACGCCGCTTGCTGGCCATCAAAGCCAAGGTGTTTGACAGATCCTCCGACAGCCCCAATTTTGCGGCCACAGCCGCAATCGCCTGACCTTGCGCGCCACGGCTCAACAAGGGCGATTTGAGCATCGCGTTGAAATCCTCACTCGTATCAAGCACCTCGGATAAAACGTCGATGTTTTTTTCAAGATCAGCGACTTGATCCGCCTCTTGGGCGATTTCGAAAACTGCCAACGCATAACGGGCAGCGATGCTGGACGTAAAAGAAGCTGGTTCGGACACTGTTATCCTTCCACTGTCAGGCCAGATCAGACCTCGCACCACGCGATCATCACTAAGCGTTAGAAGATCTGCGCAAAGCAAATCAATAAAATCGGGGCACGTTTAGCAGAGCCTTTCCCGCCTAGCAACCGCCCTTGCTACATTTCGCAAGATCAAAAAAACCAATAAAAACAAAGCGCTTTTTAAAAACACAAGCTATTGCCTATTTTTAAGCCAAAAAAATCGCACCGTGATATCGAAAAACACGATTCCTCAGCCAAACTCAGCAGCGTTCTTTCGCCCGTTCTAAGGCCGGTTTGGGATCAGCGGCGCGCAACCCCTCTAGCACGCGCAGGGGTCGCGCCCGCAAGACGGGGGTTTTCAGCCCCGGCAGCGGCGGCGTGCGCGTTGACACTTCCAGCATCAATACGCCGCCGGCAAGCCGCGGCAGCCGATTGCCAATACGCTCAAGAAACGGTCCCATTTTTTGCCAACTGCGCCGATTGGAAGGGATCTGAAACAGGGCAGCCGAAGCTTTTTGCGGCAAAAAGCCGTGAAGTCGCAACTGTGTTTCCAGCTGGCTGGTGCTGTAAGGCCTGCCAAACCCCATCGGCGTTTTATCGCTACGCGACCACAATCCAGCCCGATTGGGCACGATAAAAAGCGCCCGCCCCCCCGGCCCCAAAACACGGTAAGCTTCTTGTAAGACGGTATTGGCATCCTCGCTGGTTTCTAGTCCGTGTAAAACGATCAACCGATCCACATGCCCCGTTTCAAGCGGCCAAAACCGCTCATCAGTCAGAACGGATACGTTCTGCGACGGGTTGGGCCAGGCCAGCACCCCCTGAGGGCCTGGCATTAAGGCAATCACGCGGCGCGCCTGGGGCAAAAAGGGCCGTAATAAAGGGGTTGCGAACCCAAAGCCGGCAATGGTTTGGCCGCTCAGATCTGGCCAAAACTGCAAAACTTTATTGCGCAATGCGCGCTGCGCGGCGCGGCCAAGCGGCTCACGATAATAAAAGTTTCGAAGATCTTGTACATCAAGATGCATTGCACCGACCTCTCGGATACGCCAAACATACATCAATGTAGCAAGTGAAAGAAGGATTGCCTATGCCATATGAGCTGATAACCATCCCCTGCCGATCGGATAATTACGCATTTCTTCTGCGCGATCACGCCAGTGGTGAAACGCTACTGGTTGATGTGCCCGCCGCCGCGCCAATCCTTGCAATCTTGAAAGAAAAAGCATGGTCTCTCACGCATATTCTATTAACCCACCATCACGATGATCATGTTGCGGGTTTAGCAGATGTTTTGGCCGTGCATCGCGCGCAAGTGATCGGCGCAGCCGCGGATCAACATAGATTGCCCAGCTTGAACCGAGCGGTTGTTGCGGGGGATACGCTTGTTATCGGATCGCAGCGGGGGCGCGTGATGGATGTGCCCGGGCATACGGTGGGGCATATCGCGGTTTATTTCGAAGCGGCCAAGNTACTCTTCTCTGCTGACAGTCTGATGGCGCTGGGTTGCGGCCGCTTATTTGAAGGGACGGCAGAGCAAATGTGGCAAAGCTTGGATGCGATGCGCAACCTGCCGGCAGACACGCTGGTATGCTCGGGGCATGAATACACGCTGGCCAACGCGAAATTTGCGATCACTATAGAACCGCAAAATACGGATTTGATCAAACGCCAGGCGGATACGATCGCGGCCAATCAACAGGGCAAGCCAACGGTTCCTTCGCGTCTATCACTAGAGCGCGCCACCAATCCATTCTTAAGGCCTGAAAGCCCCGAGATCCGAGAGCGGTTGCAAATGCCCGGCGCCAGCAATGCGAAGGTTTTTGCCGAGATCCGGCGTCTAAAAGATAAGTTTTAGTTATTAAATTCGCTATGAAAACGGGAAAAATGAACAAACTGGCACAGTTTTCGCAAAAAAAGACTTGAAGCCGCAAAAATAACGACCACACTTTAAGGTACAGCAATCATGTTGGGGTCGACCCCCGACGCAACTTAACAGGAGCACCCAACGTGCCTTCATTTTCAACCACGCTCGAACAGGCAATCCACGCAGCTCTTGGCTTAGCAAATAAGCGATCGCATGAATTTGCAACGCTTGAGCATTTGCTCTTGGCGTTGATGGATGAGCAAGACGCAGCGCGGGTGTTGCGCGCCTGCGATGTGGATACAGAAGAGTTGCGTGAAACCTTGGTTGAATTCATCGAGACCGATCTGGCATCTTTGGTGACCGAAGTGGAAGGATCAGAGGCGGTGCCCACTGCTGCGTTCCAGCGGGTGATCCAACGCGCCGCGATCCATGTACAATCGTCAGGCCGCACCGAAGTGACCGGCGCAAACGTCTTGGTTGCAATCTTTGCTGAACGCGAATCCAACGCGGCCTATTTTCTGCAAGATCAGGAAATGACGCGCTATGATGCGGTTAATTTCATCGCGCATGGCGTGGCCAAAGACCCCAATTTTGGCGAGGCGCGGCCCGTCTCGGGCTCACCCGAATTCGAAGAGGAAACCAGCGCGCCTGAAAACGTAAAAGAAGACGAAAAGAAAGAATCGGCGCTGGCCAAATATTGCGTTGATTTGAACGCCAAAGCAGGAGAGGGCGATATTGACCCGCTGATTGGCCGCAGCCATGAAGTTGAGCGCTGCGTGCAGGTTCTGTGCCGTCGGCGCAAGAACAACCCGCTTTTGGTCGGCGATCCAGGCGTGGGCAAAACCGCCATCGCAGAAGGCTTGGCCCGCAAAGTGGTTTCAGGGGAAACCCCGCAAGTTTTGGCCAACACCACGATCTTTTCGCTTGATATGGGCGCGTTACTGGCCGGGACCCGGTATCGGGGCGATTTTGAAGAACGCCTCAAAGCGGTGGTGGATGAATTGGAAAGCCATCCGGATGCAGTTTTGTTTATTGATGAAATCCACACCGTGATTGGCGCAGGCGCGACCTCCGGCGGCGCTATGGATGCCTCAAACCTGTTGAAGCCCGCGCTGCAAGGTGGAAAATTACGCACAATGGGTTCGACTACTTATAAAGAATACCGCCAACATTTTGAAAAGGATCGCGCGCTCAGCCGCCGCTTCCAAAAAATCGATGTGAATGAACCCAGTGTCGATGATGCGGTGAAAATTTTGCAAGGTATCAAAGGCTATTTTGAAGAGCATCACAGCATCAAATATACCGGTGATGCGATCAAGTCAGCGGTCGAGCTATCAGCGCGCTATATCAACGATCGCAAGCTGCCAGACAAAGCAATTGACGTGATTGATGAAGCCGGCGCTGCGCAGCATTTGGTTGCAGAAAGCAAGCGGCGCAAGACCATAGGGATCAAAGAAATCGAAGCGGTCGTGGCGAAAATTGCGCGCATTCCACCCAAAAACGTCAGCAAAGACGATGCTCTGGTGCTGAAGGATCTTGAAACCAGCTTGAAACGCGTGGTCTTTGGGCAGGATCCAGCAATTGACGCGCTGGCCTCAGCGATNAAACTGGCGCGGGCCGGATTAAGAGAGCCGGAAAAACCCATTGGCAGCTATTTATTCGCCGGCCCAACCGGTGTTGGGAAAACAGAAGTTGCCAAGCAATTGGCCGANAGTCTTGGCGTGGAAATGCTGCGCTTTGACATGTCCGAATATATGGAAAAACACGCGGTCAGCCGGTTGATCGGCGCGCCTCCGGGCTATGTTGGATTTGATCAAGGCGGGCAGTTGACAGACGGGATTGACCAGCACCCACATTGCGTTTTGCTGTTGGATGAGATCGAAAAAGCCCATCCCGATGTGTATAATGTGCTGTTGCAAGTGATGGATCACGGCACTCTCACAGACCATAATGGCCGCTCGGTTGATTTTCGCAATGTGATTTTGATTATGACCTCGAATGCCGGTGCAGCTGAGCAAGCGAAATCGGCGATCGGATTTAACCGCGACCGCCGCGAGGGCGAAGACACCGCCGCGATTGAACGGCAGTTTACCCCAGAGTTTCGCAACCGTTTGGATGCTGTAATAAGCTTTGCACCATTGCCGAAACCCGTCACTATGCAGATTGTTGAAAAGTTTGTTTTGCAACTTGAAGCGCAATTGATGGACCGGCATGTCTCTATCGAAATCACTGAAGCCGCCGCCGAATGGCTGGCAGATAAAGGCTATGATGAGAAGATGGGTGCGCGCCCGTTGGGCCGGGTGATCCAAGAGCATATCAAAAAGCCTCTGGCCGAAGAATTGCTGTTTGGAAAGCTGGCCAAAGGCGGCTTGGTGAAAGTTGGCGTGCGCAAAGGCGAATTGCATCTTAAATTGGAAGGACCGCAAAATCCGCGCCTGACCAATAATAAGCCGCCTTTGCTGACCGCAGATTAAAACAGCGCGCATCTGACCGGCGGTGTCAAAGGCGGCCGGTCATGCTGCCAATGCCCCAAGGGCTTGGCGCACCAAACGAGGCCTCGCTCTGTTTCTTTAGCGCTCGGTTAATTTCAGCTCAATGCGCCGGTTTTGGCTGCGGGCCTGCACCGTATTTGCCGTATTGACGGGTTGAAATTCAGCAAAGCCATTCGCCGCCAAACGGTCAGCTGGTATATTGAGCTGCGAAATCATGAACTTGACCACGGATAAAGCGCGCGCCTGGCTCAGCTCCCAATTGTCTTTGAATTCTCCCGTACCGCTCAGCGGTTGGTCATCCGTATGCCCATCAACGCGGATAATCCAATCTATATTCTGCGGAATTTCCGACATAATCTTATTCAATATGCTGCCCACTTTTACGATTTCGCTCTGGCCAAGCCGCGAAAGCTCGGCCGCGCCGGGGGCNAATAACACCTCTGAAGAAAACACAAACCGATCGCCGACAATGCGTACCCCAACTTGATCCGCGAGCAATATGCGCAAGCTTCCAAAAAATTCTGATTTATATTTTGCCAGATCTTCGGCCTGGCTGGCCAAAAGGTCGCGCTCGGCCTCTAGTTTAAGCTTTTCCGCCTCGAGCCTTTGGCTCTCGGCCTCTTCCAGTTTTAAACGGCGCCGCTGCTCGGAAGCGGCCCGCGCCAAAGCCGCATTGAGCCGGTTACCAAGGTTTTGCAGCTGCGCCTGACTTTCGACATCTTTCTCTTCGGAAATCTCCAATAAATCACTCACTTTCGCCAATTGCTGCCGCAATGCGGTAACCTGCTGGTTCAACGCAGCAGCTTGGCGCTCTGCCTTCAAAAGCTGCGCGTCGCTTTTTTGCAACTCTTGCGACTTGTCCAGCAAGGTCTGCTGGGCTTGCTTCAGCAAAATTTCCTGCTGTGCGCGCGCATCCAGCTGCGCGGCAAAATCCTGATCGGCTGCGAGTTTTGCCGCCAAGGCCGCCTTTAATTGCGCGGCCACTTTATTCATATCGGTTTCGGCAGCCAATTTCGCGGCAAGCGCCGCCGCTAGGTTTTCTTCAAGGCTGGCTTTTGCCGTTTCAGCCTGTGCGATTTGAGCGGCCTGCGCGGCGGCTTGATTTGCCGCTTGATTTGCCGCCTGATTCGTGGCCGCCTCAAGCTCTTTTGTGGTCGCATCGACCTTTGCTTGCAAAAGCGCGCGCGCATCTTCTGCCTGCGCAACGGCAGCCAAGGCGGCGCTGAGCTGCGCCTGTAAGGCCTTTGCCAGCTCAAGCGCGCTGGATTGATTATCTTGGCTTTCCGTTCGACTTTTTTCGCTGTTCTCCAGCGCAGTTTGCAAGCGTTTAATCGCATCCGCTTGCTGGGCCTGCGTTTGCGATAGAGTGCGTTCTTGTATTTCCAACTGCGCCCTTTGGCGCTGCAAGGCGGCGATTTGATCTTCCAACAACAATTGCCGCGCAAGCGCCGCGGCCAAAGCCACTTCGGTTTGATCTAGCTCTGCAGCGCCATCGGCAACCTGCGACTGCAAGCGCTGAATATCTTGATCGCGATCGGCCAGTTGCAGCTGCGCTGCACGTAAAGCCAACACGCTGTCTTGCAGACGCGCCGCAACAAGTTCCTGCGCGGCTTCGGCCGCCGCCAACATGGTAAGCGTTTCTTCCGCAGCGCGGCGCTGCTCTTCCAGCGCCAAGCTCATCGCTGTTAATTCCGCGTCGGCGTTTTCAAGCTTTTTGCGCAGCGCCTGCGCCGCCGCGGCTTCTAGCAGCCGCGCTTCCTCTTCGGCGCTTAAGCGCTGTTGCAGAGCTTCCAGATCCGCAGATTGCTGGTTTAAAAAGCTTTTTTGATCACTATTTTCGTTTTTCAGCGATGCGATCAACGCCTCAAGCGCATCGCGCTCAGCCGCTTTGCGGCGCGCCTCTTCCACCGATTTGTCAATTTCTGAACGCGCCGTTGCAAGGGCCAAATTCAACGCCTCTTGCTGAGACATCAAAAGAGATTTTTCCCCTTCCAAATCGGCAATCTGCGCAGTTTTCTCGCTTTGGGTTTTTAAAAGGCCGGCAACCTGCGCTTCAAAAGAGGTGATTTTCGCCTGGGCACTGACCAATTGTTGCTGCGTTGAATCACGCTGAAAAGTCAGTTGATCGATCAAGTTGGCCTGCGCCATCAATTCGGTTTGGGTATCGCTTAGCGTAGAGGTCAAGGCGCCCACTTCGCCTTTTAAAGCGCTCACTTTTTCTTGTTCGAGGCCAAGCGCTTCTGCAATCGCAGCGATCTCGGCACTTAGCAGGTTAAGTTCATTTTCTTGCCCTGTGATGGTTTCGCGTAAGACGAATTGAACAACCATAAAAATGGTTAAAACAAACATCAACACCAAAAGAAGGCCAGTCATCGCATCCACAAAACCCGGCCAGATTGAGGCTTGAAATCGATGACCAGTTCGGCGGGAAAGTGCCATGATCAGCCCTTATCATCAGAGCTGGTTGATCCGCCGTCACCCGATGGCCGGCTGGCGCTGGCATGCAAAATTGCAGCGCTCAAAGCGTTTATTTCTGCGCGCAACGCCACGGTGCTTTCCTGGCGGCCCGCGGCCATTTCTTCGGTCAGATGCAAAAGCTGAACATCAATCGAGCGCAAACGCATGCGGCTTTCAGCATCCGCCGCCTCGCTATTTTCAATATTGCGNAAGACTTCAAGCAGCTTTTCTTGGCCGCCCGCCACCCGCAATAACGCGTCATTGCTGGGTGCATTGGCCTCAATCCGAGCGGTCAACTGATTCAGGCTTTCCGACAAGCCCCGCAACCCATCATCCACCATGGCCCGCCCGGCATCCGCTTGCGTAAACATCATTTGCATGGCTTCCATATTCTCGTTCATTTGATCTAGCACGGTGCCCAGAATATTTTGNTCATGGCTGGCTTCGCCATCCCCGTCACCGGAGGAAAATCCCAAACGCGTGATCGAGGAAAGCCATTCCTCCAATTCCCGATAAAAGCGGTTTTGGCCGTGGCTTGCAAACAGCTCTAAAAGTCCCACCACCAAAGAGCCTGCCAAGCCCAGCAACGAGGATGCAAAAGCAATTCCCATACCGCCAAGCTGGCTTTCCAGCCCGTTCATCAACCGGCTGAAAACGGCAAAACCCGACTCGCCGGCTTTCGGAGCCAAAGAGCGGATGGTATCAACCAAGGCAGGCACCGTGGTTGCCAACCCGTAAAACGTGCCCAAAAGCCCCAGAAAGATCAGCAGATTAACAATATAGCGGGTGATCTCCCGCGCTTCTTCGATCCGCGTTCCAACCGAGTCTAGGATCGAGCGTGTTGAGGATGCAGCAATTTGCATCCGCGCGCCGCGATCTCGCAACAAAGTTGCCAGCGGCGCCAGCAGCTGCGGGGCCGTTGACTCTGAAATACCTTGATTGCGCACAAAGCTTTCGATCCAGCGCACCGATGAAGCCAGCTGAAACACCTGCACAAAGCAACTGATCACCCCGATACAAAACACCAAACAGATAAAGCCGTTGAGCCAAAGGTTAGACTGCACCACCGGCATGATGCGCGGCGCGGCAATGACAGCGCCAAAGCCGGTTAGGCCAACCACAAGCAACATCAGCATGCCTTGGCGTATGGGNCGCGAGAACTGAAGTTTGAGTTCTAGATCAGCTTTATGCATGATGTTTTACCTTGATTGGGAAACGGGGCCTATCCATGGCTGACACCGGGGGAGGCCCCCCGACCCTTTTCGGCAAGCCTTGCACGCACGTCTTGTGCCAGCCATTGAAGATCAGCATCTTGGATCGACAACTTCTCCATTTGTTCAACCGTTTTAAACAGATATTCACTATTATCGCCGCGCCCACCGCGCGCTGTTGCAATAATGCGGGCTTGCTCTTCCAATGACAAGCCTTGGCAGTATTGATCATTGGTTTGATCGATCACATAGGCCAAAGCCTCAAGCTGCCCGCCCTCTGGCAAATCCAAGCGCACGGTTTTTTCGTAATACGCGGATGAGACCAGCTCGCGCTCTCTCAAATAAACAAGAACTTGTGCTTCATCTTTGGGCGCGATGCGAAAGGCCAAACCATCACAGATCGCCGCGTTGGCGGCGTCTAAAGCTAACACCAAACCAGGCGCAGCAGGCGTGCCACGATGGTGGATCGACCGCATGCAAAAATTACGGCGATAGCCACTTAACCGCGCCAACCGCTTTTCTACAAAGTCAAAGCCCGGGTTCCACAATAACGACCCATATCCAAAAACCCACATCTGCATTTGTCTGGCCCTTCCAAGTTAGTGTCTGTAAATACTAATTTGCCGCGATCGGAAAGGGGCCAAGAATGCAACGTTTGATTATTCTCGTATTGGGTATCGCGATCCTTTGGTCCGGGTTTTGGTTCTGGGGGGCGGAACGCAACAAGGCCGGTATTGCGGCCCTGGTCGCGGGGGCTGAAAAGAGCGGATGGCAAGTTCAGTTTGACCAGATCAGCCAAATGGGATTTCCAAATCGCTATGATGTCACCTTGCGTAACCCGCAAATCGGCAATGCTGCGGGTACATTCGATTGGCAAGCGGCGTTTTTGCAAATCATGCGCCTGACCTACACCCCGACCCATTGGCTTATTATTTGGCCCGACACGCATGATTTAACGCTTGCAGGTCAGCCCGTGCGCCTCACCAGTCAAACTTTGCGCGCCTCGGTAACCCAGAGCGAGGGCGCACAATGGCGCGCAACGGCAACCGCTGAAAATTTAACCTTTACCGCCAATCCAGGTTTAAGCTTACCCGTTGAAAACGTACAAATTTCGATCGAACAACGCTTGGAGAAAACACGCGTTTACGCTAAGGGAACCACCGCGCAACCGCTCAGCCCCAACGCAGAGATGACGCTAGAGCTTTTCGCCGACCTGCCAGATATGCGCGACAATAAGGCCACGCGATCAGCCCAGAATATTATTATAAAAATGAATGGGAAAACGCTTATTTCTGATGGTATGGTCAATTTTCATGGGGACATGCCGCCCCAAGGCTGGCTTGGCATTAAAGTGGCAAACCTAAACAGCGGCTGGGCCGTTCTAACCGCGCTAATGTTGCCCTTAAAAGCCCTTTTGGGCGATCAAGTGGCCGATATTTCTTTAAAATTTGATTTGGGCAGCTGAAACTTTTGGCGCCAAACAGATTTATTTTCTAGCCTAAGATAGAATTTTATTCCTATAGTTTAGCATAAGCTGCGCCGGCCAAGCCGCAGCATCTCAGGCCCATAGGGCCGATTTAATAGGGAGAGTAACATGCCAATCAAGACTGGAAGACTTCTAAGAATCAGCGCCGCAGCTTTGGCTTTGACTGGCGGCGCCGTTGCCGCCGCGCAAAGCGATCTCACCGTTGCCCTGCAACTCGAGCCCCCGCATTTAGACCCCACCAGCGCTGCGGCTGGCGCGATTGACAGCGTGCTTTATTCAAATGTGTTTGAGGGGCTTACCCGCTTTGCCTCTGACGGATCTATCATTCCCGGCCTGGCAAAATCATGGGAGATTTCCGAAGATGGCACCAGCTATACATTTCATTTAAACGCCGGCGTCACCTTTCATGATGGCAGCAGCATGGATGCCCAAGACGTCAAATTCTCATTAGATCGGGCGCGCGGGGAAGACAGTGCCAATGCCCAAAAGGCGCTGTTCGCCGGCATTACGGATGTAAGCGTTGTTGATCCGCTGACCGTCAAAGTGAGTTTGGACGCCGCCAATGGCAGCTTCTTGTTCAACATGGCTTGGGGCGATGCGGTGATTGTTGCCCCCGAAACGATCGAAAATATCAAAACAAACCCAGTGGGAACCGGGGCGTTTGAATTCAGCAATTGGGTGCAGGGTGATCGCATTGAGCTGACTCGCAACGCCGATTACTGGGGAACCCCTGCGGCACTAGAAAGCGCAACGTTTAAATTCATCTCCGATCCCACAGCGGGATTTGCGGCGATGATGGCCGAAGATGTGGATGCGTTCGTGAATTTTCCAGCCCCTGAAAACCTACCACAATTTGAGGCGGATCCGCGCTTTCAAGTGATTGTAGGCTCCACAGAAGGCGAAACTATTCTTTCTACCAATAACAAAATGCCGCCTTTGGATAATGTAAAAGTGCGCAAAGCCATCGCGCATGCGATTGATCGCCAAGCGATCATTGACGGGGCGATGTTTGGCGTTGGCACACCGATTGGCACGCATTTCGCGCCGCACCATCCAGACTATCTCGATCTGACGGCNAACTCGGCTTATGATCCTGATTTGGCCAAACAGCTTTTGGCCGAAGCCGGGTTTGAGAATGGCTTTGAAACCACATTGAAACTGCCGCCGCCCTCTTATGCACGCCGCGGCGGCGAAATCATCGCAGCGCAGTTGCGCGCGGTGGGGATTCAAACCGAAATCAGTAATTTGGAATGGGCACAATGGCTCGAGCAAGTGTTCCGCGGCAAGGATTATGGGCTCACAATCGTCAGCCATACCGAACCGATGGATATCGGAATTTATGCGCGTCCGGATTATTACTTCCAATATGACAATCCAGCTTTTCAAACTTTGATGACCGATCTCAGATCAGAAAGCGATCCGGCGACCCGCAGCGCGATGTTGCAAAACGCACAAACGATCATTTCCGAAGATTATGTGAATGGNTTTTTGTTCGAACTGGCCGTACCAACCGTTGCAAATGCCAAAATCCGCGGTCTGTGGGAAAATGCCCCCACGCAAGCCACAGATCTGACAGGGGTCAGCTGGGCGAATTAAATCGGCGCGAAAACAAGGCGCCAAAGGGGGCTTTACGGCCCCTTTTTATTTCGCTGGACCCGCGCATCGCCTGTGCCTAATCTGAACCAATGATACCCTATATTTTCAAGCGGTTATTATCCTTACTGATCAGCCTATGCCTGGCCTCTATCGTCATTTTTACGGTGGTCGAAGTGGCGCCCGGAGATCCGGCCGCCTTCATGCTTGGAATAAACGCCCAAGACGATACCATTTTGGCGCTGCGCAAAGAACTGGGATTGGATCAGGGTAAATTTGCGCGTTATCTTTCTTGGATCGGCGGGATGCTGAGCGGTGATTTTGGCCTCTCTTATACCTATCGCAGCCCAATCGCCGATATGGTGGGTGAACGTCTCTGGGTGTCGTTGCCATTGGCGCTTTATGCGCTGGGATTAAGCGTTCTCATCGCTTTTCCAACTGGGCTTTATGCAGCGGCGCAGCGCGGCAAACGCGGCGATGCTATGGTCATGGGCGCAACGCAATTGGGGATTGCGATTCCGAATTTTTGGTTTGCGATGATCCTTGTGGTGATTTTTGCAATTAAGCTGCGCTGGTTTTCAGCCGGTGGCTTCGCCGGATGGGATGATGGTGTGTTCAGCGGGTTAAAATCGCTGACCTTACCGGCGATCGCATTGGCCTTGCCGCAAGCGGCTATTCTGTCGCGCGTGATGCGCAGCGCGTTGATCGAAACCTTAGGCGAAGATTATATTCGAACCGCACGCGCCAAGGGCTTGAGCAAACGCGCCACGCTGTGGCACCACGCCCTGCGCAACGCCTTAATTCCGGTTTTAACGATTATTGGATTGCAATTTTCCTTTCTGATGGCTGGCGCCATCATTATCGAGCAAGTGTTCTTTCTGCCCGGGTTGGGCCGTTTGGTGTTTCAGGCGATCACCCAGCGCGATCTGATCGTGGTCGAAAGCGTGGTTATGCTGCTGGTCTTTGCCGTGATCATGGTCAACTTTCTGGTCGATCTGGCCTATGCGGCGGTTGATCCGCGCTTGCGGAGCCAAGCATGAAGCTGGGGGGCTCATTTCTCATCGGCCTTCTGCTCAGCGCAGCTATTGCCAGCACCGCGCTGCTCTCTTTTATTTGGGTGCCTTATGATGTGACCGTGCTCTCCATCGGCGAAAAATTGCAGGGCGCCTCTCGGGCACATTGGTTCGGCACTGATCATTTCGGGCGCGATTTGCTGTCAATGATCATGGTCGGGGCCCGCACCTCACTGGCGGTGGCCTTGGTGGCCGTGGGCATTGGCATTGGGCTTGGCGTGCCCCTCGGGCTGGCAGCCAGCGCAAGGCAAGGTGGCTGGCTGGACGAGGTCATCATGCGGAGCAATGATTTGATTTTTGCCTTTCCCTCTTTGGTGATTGCGATATTGATCACCGCGCTTTTTGGCGCAAGTGCGGTGAATGCAATCATCGCGATTGGGATCTTTAATATCCCGGTCTTCGCCCGCGTAACACGCGGCGGTGCGCTCAGCCTTTGGCAGCGCGAGTTCATTCTGGCCGCGCGGGTCTGCGGAAAATCGACTGGTCGCATCGCGATCGAGCATATTCTGCCCAATTTGAACAATTTGCTGATCGTGCAGGGCACGATCCAATTCAGCCTTGGCATTTTGGCGGAAGCCGGCCTGAGCTATGTGGGTTTGGGCGCCCAACCGCCTACGCCCAGTTGGGGGCGGATGCTGGCAGATGCGCAAACCATGGTCAGCTTCGCCCCGCATCTGGCGTTGGTGCCCGGAAGCGCGATCATCCTCAGCGTGATAGGGCTCAACCTGATGGGCGATGGTTTGCGCGACTTGCTGGATCCAAAACTGCGCGAGGCCCCCCGATGAGCCTTCTTAACGTACAGGATTTGACCTTAACGCTTTATGGGNCCCCAATTTTAAAACAGCTTAATTTCACGCTGGAGCCCGGCGAAATTCTGGCGCTTACAGGTGAAAGCGGCTCTGGAAAATCGATGACTGCGCTTAGCCTTTTGCAATTGCTGCCCGATGCCGCAGGGTTGAGCGGAAAAATTACCCTGGATGGTACAAACCTGTTACACCTCACCGAGCCGCAGCTTTGCGCCCAACGCGGCGGTATAATGGGGATGGTGTTTCAAGAGCCGATGAGCGCGTTAAACCCCGTACAAACCATTGGCGCGCAAGTTGCTGAGGCGCTTCGACTGGATCCAAAGACAAACGCAGCAGCGGCCCAAAACCGCGCCGGCGCGATCCTAGGGCGGGTTGGACTGGCGCCCGAACACGTGCCCCCGAGCCGCTATCCACATGAATTATCAGGTGGTCAAAGGCAGCGCGTGGTGATCGCCCTAGCGATTGCGCGACAGCCAAAATTACTCATCGCGGATGAGCCNACAACCGCNCTTGATGTCACAACGCAAGCGCAAATTCTGGCGCTGCTCAAACGCTTGGTGCGCGAGGATGATATGGGGCTGATCATGATCACCCATGATTTGGCCGTGGTGGCCGATATGGCGGATCGTATCGCGGTGATGCATCAGGGTGAAATTGTGGAACAGGCAGCTACAAGCAAAATTTTAAAGGCAAGCACGCATCCGTACACGCAAAAGCTGCTGCAAGCAGCCAGCCATATGGCGCGGCAACCCAGCGCAGAACACAGCCCTAGGCCGTTGCTAGAGGTGGCAAATGTCCGGCGCAGTTATCCGGCCAAACGGNCATGGCCCTGGATAAAACCACCCCGCAATATTGCCGTCAAGAATGTGAGTTTTTCGCTTCAGACAGGCGATCGGATGGGGCTGGTGGGGGAATCAGGCTGCGGAAAATCTTCGTTAACGCGGGCAATATTGGGATTGGATCCAATCGAGAAGGGCACAATCACCCTGAATGGAAAGGCAGTTTGGGGCGCTTCATCCGCCATCAGGCGGGATCTGCAAGTGGTGTTTCAAGACCCCTATGGCTCTTTCAACCCGCGCCATAAAGTGGCCAAGCTCATTCAAGAGGCGTTTCATCTCTATGAGCGCCCACCGCTGCGCGAAGATCAAGAGCATCGCACCTGCGATGTCATGCGCGCGGTTGGCCTGAACCCGGATGATCGTGACCGCTATATCCATGAATTTTCAGGTGGCCAACGCCAGCGTATCGCAATCGCTCGCGCCTTGATAACACGCCCGAAACTGGTGATTTTTGATGAGGCGGTTTCGGCGCTTGACGTCTCGGTGCGGGCGCAAATTCTTGATCTGATCGCAGATTTGGCAGAGCAATACGGCCTCAGCTATCTGTTTATCAGCCATGATCTCTCAGTTGTGCGCAGCATCACCGATACCTGTATGGTTATGAAGGAGGGGGAGATTGTTGAACAGGGGCCAACCGCTTCGATCCTGAATACCCCCACCCATCCTTACACCCAGCAGCTGCTCCGCGCTGCGCCGAAACTGCCCAAAATCTTGACAGGAGCTTAAGCCATGCCGCTTCCAAACTTGCCCTTTAACCCTGCCTTTTGCTTTATTGATGGCCAGTGGCAGCCCAGCAGCACCGCTCAAACGCTTGGATTGATCAACCCCTCAAGCGGGGCGGCCTTATCTGCGATTGCGGATGGCCGACCTGAAGATATCGATTTGGCTGTGGTGGCGGCGCAGCGGGCGGCGCGGGGCGAATGGGGGCGCAGCACCGCGCTAGAGCGCGGCCGGCTGCTCGTGCGGCTTGGCGTTTTNATCTTAGAACATGTCGAGCTGTTGGCGCAGATTGAAGCATTGGATGTGGGCAAACCGCTTAAGCAAGCGCGCGCGGATGCTGTTGCCATGGCGCGTTATATGGAGTTTTACGGCGGCGCCGCCGATAAGATCCACGGCGAAACCCTACCATATCTTGAGGGNTATACGGTTTATACATTGCGCGAGGCGCATGGCGTGACCGGGCATATCGTGCCTTGGAATTATCCCATGCAAATCATTGGGCGTTCGGTGGGGGCCGCCTTGGCGATGGGCAATTGTTGCGTTCTCAAACCGGCAGAAGAAGCCTGTCTTAGCGCGCTGATGTTCGCCGAATTGGCGCGGCAGGCCGGCCTACCCAGCGGGGTTCTGAACGTGGTGCCGGGGCTGGGCGCGCAAGCTGGCGCAGCGCTTGCGGCGCATGATGGCATCAATCACCTTAGTTTCACCGGCTCGGTGGCCACCGGGCGGCTTGTACAGGCAGCAGCGGCGCAAAATGTTGTGCCGGTGACCTTGGAGCTGGGGGGGAAATCTCCGCAAATCCTGTTTGAAGATGCGGATGTCGCCGCAGCGCTGCCCTTTTTGATCAATGCGGGCATTCAAAATGCCGGACAGACCTGCTCGGCCAGCAGCCGGATTCTCGTGCAGCGCAGCCTTTATGATACAATTGTTGAGGCAATGGCCGCCCGCTATCAGACGCTGGTTGCAAAGCCGGCGATAGAAGATGGCGATTTGGGGCCGCTGATTTCGCAGCGGCAAAAAGCGATTGTCGAAAACTTCCTAAGTCAAGGCCATGACCTAACTTTGGCAGCGACAGGTCAAATTTCAGACACAGCCCCCGCCGCGGGGGCCTATGTCAAACCACATCTGTTTTGCGATGTCGCCCCCAGCCATAGGCTAGCGCAACAAGAGATTTTCGGACCGGTGCANGTTATCATTCCCTTTGACAGTGACGAGGAAGCGTTAGAGATCGCCAATGGCACTGACTATGGATTGGTCGCCAGCCTTTGGACACAAAACGGNGCGCGCCAAATGCGCTTGGCCAAAACGCTTAAATCGGGGCAGGTCTTCATCAATAATTACGGAGCTGGCGGTGGTGTCGAATTGCCCTTTGGAGGCCGCGGCCTATCCGGCCATGGGCGCGAAAAAGGCTTTGAAGCGCTTTATGGGTTTTCATCTTTAAAAACTGTGGCAAGCTATCACGGATAACCGAAAAGAAAGGGAGCGGCCAATATGCGACTTGCAGGAAAAACAGCCATCGTAACAGGCGCAGCCTCGGGCTTTGGCTTAGGCATTGCCGAAAAGTTCTTGGCCGAGGGCGCCAAGGTCCTAATGGCCGATATCAATGGTGAAGCCGTGGCCGATCAGGCCTCGCGCTTGGGAAAATTGGCGATTCCAATGCGCGCAGATGTGGCAAGTTCTGCGTCAATTGCGCAGATGCATGACGCGGCGCAGACAGCGCTTGGCGCGGTCGATATCATCGTGAACAATGCGGGCGTTACGCATTTACCCAGCCCGTTAGAAGACGTCAGCGAAAAAGATTTTGATCGCGTTTTTGCCGTGAATTGCAAATCTATCTATCTGATTTCGCGCGCGTTCGTTCCAGCACTGAAAACCCGCCGCAGCGGCGTGATTTTGAACATTGCCTCAACCGCCGGTGTCTCTCCGCGGCCAAATTTGAATTGGTATAACAGCTCAAAAGGCTGGGTAAACACCGCCACCCGCACGATGGCGGTTGAGCTAGCACCCTTTGGGGTGCGGGTGAATGCGCTGAACCCGGTGGCCGGGGAAACCCCGCTTCTTACCTCATTCATGGGCGAAGACACGCCCGAGATGCGCGCAAAGTTCCTGTCTACCATTCCACTTGGGCGGTTTTCCACCGCAGAGGATATGGGCAATGCCGCCTGTTATTTATGCTCGGAGGAAGCCAGCATGGTAACCGGGGTCTGCATGCAGGTAGATGGCGGGCGCTGTATTTAACCATGACACCGGGACCCAAAAACCTGATCACAGATATCGCGGGCATAATGGTGGGCAATGCCGAAGACCAGCGGCTGAAATCCGGCGTCACGGTGCTGCGCGCCGCGCAGCGCTTTACCGCCGCTTATGCGGTGATGGGCGGTGCGCCGGGCACGCGCGAGACGGATCTGCTGGAACCGGATAAATCTTTGCAACAGATTGATGCTTTGGTGCTGTCGGGTGGCTCTGCCTATGGTCTGGATGCGGCCAGCGGTGTGGTCGAGCGTTTACGCGCCCAGCAGGCGGGGTTTGCGGTTGCTGGCACGCAGGTTCCAATTGTGCCAGCAGCGATTCTGTTTGATCTCAACAATGGCGGCGAAAAAGAATGGGCGCTATCGCCCTATCCCGCGTTAGGGCGTCAGGCTTTTGACGATTTGAGCGCAGAATTCCAACTGGGCAGCGTAGGCGCGGGATGCGGTGCCACCACAGGGCGCCTAAAAGGCGGCCTTGGCTCGGCCTCGTTCATTCTGTCAAATGGAATTCGTGTGGGCGCAATCATGGCGGTCAACGCCGTCGGCAATGCAACAGGCGAAGATTTACGGCATTTCTGGGCTGGACCTTTCGAAGCAAATGGTGAATTTGGCGGATTGGGCGGGCCACAAGCTTCGCCTCAGCCACACGCTTTCAGGTTGAAGAATCTTGGACCCTTGGTTGAGGGGGAAAACACCACAATCGGAATAGTCGCCACGGATGCTAGCCTCAGCAAAGCAGCGGCCAAACGCCTTGCCACCAGCGCCCATGATGGTGTGGCGCGCGCGCTCATTCCTTCGCATATGCCCCAAGATGGCGATTTAATCTTTACAGCGGCAACGGGATCAGCGCAGAGGCAATTGAGTCCAACCGACATGGCCGAGCTGTGTCACGGCGCCAGCCTTTGCGTTGCGCGCGCCATCGCGCGGGCCATATATCATGCTGAAAAAGCCCCC
>JGI26253J51717_1000176_pt1 | contig 25122 bp, 27 predicted proteins | sample SaaInlV_100m_DNA_6_FD_51717 | JGI IMG/M metagenome (IMG submission 51717)
GGTCCTTTTATAACAGAGCAAAAAAATGATATTGGAGATTATTTAATTGAAAAGGGTGCAGAATTTGGGGTAGTTACTGGTAGAAGAAGAAGGTGTGGGTGGCTTGATCTAATTTCCTTAAAATACTCAGTAAGAGTTAACTCTTTAACCGAACTATTCATAACAAAACTAGATGTTTTATCTGGTCTTGAAGAAATAAAGCTAGGTGTTGGATATATGACTGGAGATAAAGTAATTACAGATTATCCATATCAACAAAATGTCTTTTATAATGCTGAACCAGTATATGAGACATACGCGGGCTGGTCTGAAGATATAACTTCTGTAAGGAGCTTTGATGACTTACCAGAGAATGCTAAAAAATATATAACTGCTATTGAGGACTTTATTGAGATTCCAATAACTTTTATATCTGTCGGGCCTGAAAGGAACCAGAATATAGTTATCGCTGATGATTGAAAGATACCAATACCTCGAAATTGAAAAAATTTGGAATGATCAAAATAAATTTGATACATGGAAACTTGTAGAACAGAAATACCTCGAAACCTTAGAAGAAAATAATATATCACCAAGTGGGGTGTCTGAGGTCATTGGAAAAATTGAAGTTTTAAAAGATGAAGTATACGAGAGAGAGAAAATCACTAATCACGATTTAGCTTCATTTGTCGATGTACTTCAATCCAAAGTTGGTGATAATTCAAATTGGATTCATTATGGTCTTACAAGCTCAGATGTAGTTGATACAGCAAATAGCTTATTAATTAAACAATCTTTATCTATAACTATCGAATTACTAGATGAACTTTTATTACAGATTGAGGCTAAAGCGAAACAGGAGATGAACACGCCTGTAGTTGGTAGAACTCATGGTGTTTTTGCAGAGACAACCTTTTTAGGAAACATTTTCGGTAACTGGCACCAAGAAATAAAAAGAAACAAAGAACGCTTAGAGGGGTGTGTAAAAACGATTTCTGTAGGAAAACTCAGTGGACCCGTTGGCAACCATACCGTAGTAGATGAAAATATTGAGAAAATAACTCTGAATAAACTTGGACTAGAAGCTGAAATCTTCGCTAGCCAGATTGTATCAAGAGATAGATATGCAGAAATTATCACAAGTCTTGCAATTCTTGCAAGTAGTTTTGAAAGAGTTGCAACAAATATTAGGGGTTACCAGCGATCAGAAGTTTCGGAACTAAGTGAACCTTTTAAAGAGGGCCAGAAAGGTTCATCTGCTATGCCACATAAAAAGAATCCCATAACAAGTGAAAGAATTACAGGATTGGCGAGGGTTGTACGGGGTTACGCTTTAAGCAGTATGGAAAACATAGTTCTTTGGCATGAACGAGATATTTCTAATTCCTCCGTTGAAAGGATTATCCTTCCGGATGCTTTTAATTTACTTTGTTTTATCACAAAAGATTTAGTAGCAATTTTTGAAGGTCTTCATATAAACTACAAAGCTATTGAAAAGAATCTTGGTGATGCAGCAGATAAATTAAGTAGCCAGAAAATTCTTTCAGCTTTAGTAAAAAATGATATTGATAGAGATGAAGCTTATAGATCTGTTCAAGATTTAACATTTGAAAATTTTTCAACTGAAGAGATTGTTATAAAGCTCTCAGAAAAATTCAATATTGATTCAAATTTAATTTCAGATTTTATTGAAAAAGAAACTTCACTCTCAAACGATGAAAAGTCTTTTAATAATAAGTTCAAATAAATTGAGAAAATTTTATACAAAATATTTAGAGATAAAAGAAGAGTTAAAAGAATTAAATTTTAATCAAGAAGGTGTTTTCGATTCCGTAGTAGCCCCACTCTTTTTTGTAGTAACCAATAATTTTACAACTCTTAACCAAGCAATTTTATATACGGGTATTTTGTTAATACTTTTGTTTCTATATCGTCTTCTAAGAAAGCAAAATTTAAAATTTGTATTCTATGGATTAGTTGGAACNTTAGTAGCACTTCTCCTGGCAAGAGTTCAAGGAAGTGCTTCTGGTTTTTTTATTCCGGGAATCATTAGGGATATTTCAATTGCTGTTGTAGGTTTTATTTCAATAATAATTAAGAAACCATTTACTATTTATAGTTCTAAGGCAATTAGGAATTGGCCTCAGGAGTGGTACCTTCATGAACTTGTTCGTCCCGCATACACAAGGGTTGCAGTTATTTGGACTTTATACTTATTTTTGAAAGGCGGTCTCCAAATAATCTTTTTCAACTCCCCTGAAATACTTGTAACAATTAAACTTTTATCCTCAAATCAGACGACATTAATTTTGTTGGTCATTACTTATATTGTTGGACAAAATAAACTTCAGTCTCTGGGTGGTCCAAGTGTTGATGAATATATTAATGACATACCAGCCCCATGGAAAAGTCAACAAAAAGGTTTTTAGAGTAGGATTAACGTATGAATAATTTAACAGCATCAGATTTGCCTTCACTAGCATATTTAATTGGAATTCTTGTTACATCCTACCTTTTATTGAGATCAGTAGTTTTTCCAATAATTAAACGTGGTGCAAGTAAAACAACTACATATATAGACGACCTATTTCTAGATAAAAAATTTTTAAATAGAGTTTCATATGTATTCGTTTTTGTTTTATTTAATTTTTTAGTTGCAACACCCCAATTCAATTTAGAAATATTTAATACTGAAATTTCTAAAAGAGTCACTAGTGCACTTTTAACATTATTTGTTGGCCTTACACTTCTTGAAATGTTAAACGTGTTAAATAAAGTTTCCGAAAATATTGAATCATTAAAAAATAGGCCGATAAAGGGCTACGTTCAGATTGTTAAAATTGTTGTTAACTCATTCATATTCATAATTATTTTTGCAATAATGACCGGCCAACCAGTTAGTTATTATATAAGTGGTTTAGGTGCCCTTACAGCGGTTCTCTTGTTGGTTTTCCAGGACACAATCTTATCTTTTATAGCATCCGTACAAATTGGTCAGAACAACATTATTAACAATGGAGACTGGATTGAGGTACCGGAGTATGGCGCTGATGGCGATGTAATAGATATTGCCTTACATACAGTTAAAGTGCAAAACTGGGATAAAACAATCACAACAATCCCTACATCAAAAATCGTAACCACGTCTGTAAAAAACTGGCGAGGAATGTCAGAGTATGGAGGAAGAAGAATTAAAAGATCTATCTCTATAGATATATCAAGCGTTAGATTTATGGAGCAAAAAGATATTGATAAGCTAATGAAAATCCCGACTGTAAATAAATATCTCTCTGAAAAAATAAAAGATATTGAATTCAACTCTTCAGTGAATGAAGAAAAAGAAAAAAGAAAACTCACTAACCTTGGAACTTTTAGGGCATATCTTGTTAAGTATTTACAAAATCATGATGGTCTCAATACAGAAACCATGACTTTGCTCGTAAGACAACTTTCGCCAACTTCCACAGGAGTTCCTTTGGAGTTATATACTTTTACAAATACAATTGATTGGGTTGAATACGAAGGTATACAATCTGATATATTTGATCATATATTTGCCGTACTGCCAAAGTTTGGACTTAGAGCTTTTCAAGACGGCACAGTGGAGGCTGCTGCTGCAAGAGGATTACCAATAATTGATTTAGAAATATAAATTGTATCCTAGAAACTTTCATAAATTTTATAGGTAAGCTTTTCTAAATTTTCCTCAAAATATTCTTTGGCCAAAAAAGATTGATAACTCCAAAAAGAATTACTAGGTAATTTAAATAGTTTCCCCATCTTGTATAAAGTGTCAGTTTGTTTGAAGTTTTAATCTCATCAATTTAGTACTGCGTCCGTGAAGAGACCTGATGAGCTGTATATGTCTCCATCAATACCACTTATGAAAGCTGATTTTCCTGTTATTGCAGCATGAGCAATATCTCTATTATTCGATATAGCATTAGCTCTAGACATCAATATGAATTGATCTGACATACCGCTCTCTCCATAACTTGCTTGATTTGTCAAAATTACAACAACCTCTGCACCCTGAACAACACTTTTTCTTATATATCTATCAAAAGAACCCTCAAAAGAAATAACTGGAGAAATTTTAATTTCATTTTTGTTTGTCATAAATACTTGTTGTTGTGTTCCTCTTACCATATCCCTTGGGACCAGAGAAAGTGGTGGTATCCAATCTAAGTATTTTCGAAAAGGTATATATTCTCCAAATGGTACTGGATGCTGCTTAAGATATTCTCCAGAGATTTCTCCTCTTTCGTCAATAAAGATTCCATAATTCTCAAACTCTCCCGGACTTGAAGGCCTGTCTCCACCAATCAAAAATGCAGCATCAAGTCTTTGTGCTTCTGTAGTAATCTCTTTTAAGGTTTCAGTATTTTTCTTTGGGTCATTCCCAAACCCACTCGAGCTCTCTGCCCAAAGAATGAGTCTTGCTGTTTCAGTATCTTTGAATCCCTGTTCGCTGTCTAGAGACTTGGTAAGTAGAAGATGGTTATCATAAATTCGTTGTCTTTCGTTTTCGCATTTATTTTTTGCCCCAGGACATGGTGAATTGCCCTGAATAATTGAGACTTGAATTTCTTTAACTACAGAATCAGCAGTTGAAGTTATTGAAAAAACAAGTGGAATGATTATGAAAGTGAGTAATACAGCAAGGCTCTTTAATTCATTACCTGACTTATTTCTATTACTAATGAAAAGATATAAAAACAATATCAGACTCTCTATAAGTAGAGAGTACCCAATAGGTCCAAATGTTTTAAAAATTTGTGGAACCAAGTAAAAGAAAATGTTATCTTGATATCCAGTTAATAAAACTGTTGAGGAGTACCCCCATGGAAAACCTCCAAAAGGAAAGTAAGATCTTAATAAACCAAAACCACTTATCACTCCAATTAATGCGAATAAATTATTATCAGTTCTTGTGCCTATAAAAGAAAAAAGCTTGCTGAATAACCCGTACAATAAGCCCATAAGGATCGTTAAAGGAATCCATGCCTCATACCCAATTGATTGAATTCCAAATAAAATTACCCCATAAGCAATACTTCCAAAAATAAACCCTTTCATGAATACTTTCTCAACTTGAATTATCGAACTGTAGAAATAATAAATTGCAGGAAATATTAGATACCAGTAATCAAATGGAGGAAAGCTTAAAAAATATAGAATCCCTGCGAATAGTGCTTTGATTAACATATGTTCATATCTTAGTAATTAGTATCGATGAAATAAATTAAAATAATGCCCTATAGATCACGACTGCTCCTGAAAATATAGAAAAATAAGTTACCATATCGGCGATAAGTTTATCCGATACTCTGGAAAATAGTAGGCTTGAAAACCTTATCCCAAGTAAAACTGGTAAAACAAGGTAGAGAAATAAAACTAGGTGGTCTTGTAGNAAATTTCCAGTAAAAGCCAACAGAGAAAGGGTGATTAGTATACCTAAGGTAAATACAGCATTTAGAGATGGTCTAAATTCACTTCCCTTGGTTCCTCTGTATAAAATAGCGACAGGTGGGCCTCCAATTGCAGCAATCATCCCAAATATCCCTGAAAAAGTACCTGCAAGCAATGAGTTGATAGAGTTTCTTTTTACATTCCAACCAAAATATGAACCGAGTCCAGCACTTAATACTATTACCCCCACAGAAATCGATAATAAGTGAGGGTCTAAGGTTGTTAAGAATACCAAACCAATTGGGCCACCTATAANTCTTCCACCAATAAGAAACTTCATAGGTTTCCAGTTAACTTTAGATTTTTCTCTAATAAAGACCCTTAAAGCTAAAGGAAGGCCCAAAAGAGAAAGCAGCTGAGGAACTAAGGCAGGTTCTATTTGAACAATAATTGGTGATGCAATGACTGCGAAACCAAATCCTAGGACCCCTTGGACAGACGCAGAAATAAATAATAGAAGTGCTATAAAAATTAGTTCAAAAATTGAAAGATCGAAAGGAATGTTCAACTAAGTGCTTTTTCTANGAGATTTAGAATCTCTCCTTCTTCAGTGTGTCTTCCAGTTTCAAGTTTTGAGTAAAGTAATTCTTCATTCAAATAAAATTCAAAGACGCCACCTGATCCAGGAATTAGATTTATTGAATTAACTTTTTGTCCGTATTTTTCTAAAATGTCTTCTATCGTACTAACTGCACGAGGTGTGTAGTTTCAAACTACACAAAATTCAAGTTTGATATCCATATTAGAAATACTATCATAAAAAACTTAAAAGGAGATAAATGTTTGATTATTCAGCAATAACAAAATTAGATTTAGAAAATGATATAAAAAATACTCTAAACATAGGTCTTGAACAAATTCAGAAGATTAAAAATGAAGATACACCATCTCTAGANATGTTTGATTTATTTGAGAGAACACTNTCAGATTTGTCTGGAAGAGTAGCTTTCATGGCAGATGTAAGCAAAGAAGAAGATATTAGAAATTATGGTAACGTTGCGGAATCAATTATTGAAAATTTTATTTTGGAGGTTACAACAGATAAAAAACTTTATGAAAAATTCAAATCAATCAAAACAAATACTTTAGATAAGGAGTCTATCAAATACTTTGATGAGGTTATTAGAGACTTTATTGATGCTGGACATGAATTAGATCATGATAAAAAAACACGCTTAATTGAAATAGAAAAAAANTTAATAGATCTTGAAATTAATTTCTCTAAAAATATTGCAGCCGATAATTCTGAGGTAATACTAAATCAATCTCAATTAAAGGGTCTAAGCATTGATGAGCTGAATAATTTCAGAAAAGAAGAAGGAAACTTCATTGTGACAATGGCTTACCCTGATATAAATGCAGTTTTAGAGAATTGTGAGATTCGTGATTCAAGAAAAAAAGTGTGGAAGGCATTTAATAATAGAGCAGTATTATCAAATTCGCCTATTTTAAAAGAAGCGGTTGCTTTGAGAAATGAAAAAGCAAACCTATTTGGTTTCAACACCTGGGGAGAATATAGGCTTCAACACAGAATGGCTAAAAGTCCACAAAATGTTGTAAAAATGTATGACAATTTAGTTCCTAAATTACAAACGGCCGCACAAAATGAAAAAGTTGAGCTAGCAACTGACAATATTGAACCTTCAGATATAGCTCCTTGGGATATTAGGTATTTTATTACAAAAAAAAGAAATGAACAGAGTCAGGTTGATAATAATGAAATAAAAAAGTATTTCTATATCCATAATGTAAAAGAGGCCATGTTCTCAATATGTGAAGATGTTTTTGAAATCTCTATTAATCGGGAAGACTCTCGCACAGCTTGGCATGAGGATGTTGAACTTTGGTCGATCTCAGATCACAATAACAAAAAAACTGCATATTTTTATTTAGATATGTACCCAAGAGATGGAAAATACACCCATGCAGCAGTTTTTGATATTTCACCAGGTAGTGCAGATGAAACAAATCTTCCAGTTTGTTCAATGGTTGCTAACTTTCCAAATCCAAATACTGGTAATGGTCTCATGACTTTTGATGAGGTGGAAACACTTTTTCATGAATTTGGCCATGTCCTTCATAACGGAATTGGGAAGTCAAAGTTTGCTCGGTTTTTAGGGGCAAATGTTGAGTGGGATTTTGTTGAAGCACCAAGTCAAATCATGGAACACTGGGTATGGAAGAGTGAATGCTTGAGAAGATTTTCGAAACATATTGAAACTGGAGAAACACTAGCCCACGATCTTTGTGAGAGGTTGAATTCTTCAAAAAATATAGGAATCAGCTTACTAACTCTTCGTCAAGTATCATTTGGGCTAGCTGATCAACACTTACATGGAATAAATTTTGATGATTCGTTAGATCAAATTGAACAAGAGTCTCAAAAGGTAACAACAATAAATTATCCTGACGATACTAATCACCTTGGAGCTTTCGGACACTTACTTGGAGGATACGATGCGGCCTATTACGGTTACTTGTGGGCCGACATAATTGGTGATGATTTATTTAGTAGATTTGAAAATGAAGGTATCTTATCAAAAGAGGTTGGCATTGACTATAAGAATAAAATTCTCTCGGTTGGTGGTTCTAAAGATGCAGAAGAAATGGTTCAAGACTTTCTAGGAAGAGAGTGGAATGACGAGGCTTTTTTGAAACAAAAAAAATTAGGTAAATCTTGAAGAAAAGCTTGCATCCTGTGGGTAAAGTTGTTACCCTTGTGAATATATTCACAAACTAAAAAGGAATCAAATGACTGACGGACTAAAAGCAAGTCAAATTAAAGGCGGAATAAGGCCTTCAAAAAGTTTTGACCAGGGCAGAGTATGTAAAGATGAATCATGTAGCACTAAATTAAGTATCTACAACAAAAGAGATCATTGTTTTAATCACGCTCCTGTTAAGTATCCTCGTGTAAGAGGCCGCATTTTACAAGAAACTGCTTAATTAATTAAGAGTTAGACATATCGTCTAAATTTAAAAAAAAATATACGCTAAAATACTTCTATGGATATAAATTTTACTGTTCCAGAAATAACCTGTGGGCACTGTAAAGAGACTATAGAGAAAACGTTAAACACACCTGGTGTATCAAATGTAAATGTTGATGTAGACACTAAAGCTGTTTCTTTAAATATCTCTGATGGTGTAGAAATGACAGATGTAGAATCCTTACTCGATGAACAAGGCTACACTGTTGTCCAAGGTTAACGAAACTGTAACCCTCGACCTTGAAGGAATGACCTGTGCTGCTTGTGCGGCAAGAATTGAGAGGGTTATTTCTAAAAATGAATCTATCGAGTCAGTATCTGTTAATTTTCCTTTAAAAAAAGCAGTCATCAAATATCAAAAAAACCTTAACATTGATGTATTAATCAAGAAGATTAGCTCTATAGGTTACTCTGCCACAGTCGCTACTGATAAAGAAGAAGTCAAAAGAAGTAGTGGAAATATTTTTTGGCTTCCATTCCTATCTTTAGTTTTTTCTGCAGGTATCTCTCAAGCGTTTAATACAGATAATTCATTAAGGGCATATATCTTAGGCTTCTTGGTTATATTTGTATTTGGAAGGCGTTTTCATATTTCAGCGGCCAAAAAGATATCACACTTTGAATTTAATATGGATACACTCATTTCGCTTGGTAGCTTAAGTTCAGTTGCAGTCTCTCTTTTGCCGTCTAGTAACAGTGATATGTTCCTTGATGCTGGAGCTTATATAATTTCATTTGTATTATTTGGAAAGGCATTCGAAGAGATATCAATTCAAAGCTCTATAGATGTCTCTGAAGCAATAAAAAATTCAAGACCTCACAATGCTAAATTGTTAACTAGTGGAAATATTGAAGTAATGCTAGTTTCAGATCTATCAGGTGGTGATCTTATCGGTGTTTCTCCAGGTGAAATCATTCCAATTGATGGAGTCATAATCTCTGGTTCATCATCAACTAACGAGGACTTTCTAACCGGTGAGTCGAAACCAATAAATAAAAATATTGGTGACAGCGTATTAGCTGGAAGTATCAACTTAGATGGTTACTTAGAAGTTGAGGTTAAGAGTGAAGGAGCTTCGACTTATGATTTTATAGAGAAACTTATCCTAGAAGCACAATCAACTACCCCCTCTATTCAAAAAACTCTAGATAAGGTGACCCAATTTTTTGTTCCAGGAATACTCATATTAAGTTTTACCACATTTATGTATAGATATTTTATTCTGAGTACTGAATTAATAAGATCTCTTGAAATTGCAATCTCAGTTCTAGTAATTGCATGTCCATGTGCTCTGGGTTTAGCCACACCGATAGTGTTATATAGAGCTTCAACATTGGGATATAAAGATGGTTTTATCTTTAAGAATTTTGATAAATTACAGAACCTAAAAAAGATAAATAAAGTTATATTTGATAAAACAGGCACTCTTACTTCTGGTATTTTTAATATAGAAAAAATAGACCTTGGAAATTCAAGTTTAAGTGAAGACGAAGTTTTATCATATGTAGCCAGCTTGGAAATTAAATCCAATCATCCTGTTGCAAAAAGCTTACTTCTAGAGGCTGAGAAAAGAAGCTTACCTTTGTACTCTTCAAAAAATGTAAAAGAGATTATTGGATCGGGTATTGAGGGATTAGTAAATGACCTTACCGTTTCTATCTTTAGGAAGAAAGATTTAGAGAATATTCTTGAAGTAACTATTGATGATGCACAAGCTTATATTCACCTACAAGAGGATTTGAATATTGATGGAAAATTGATTGATAAGGTAGATGATTATTATGATATTTCAATTTTATCAGGTGATGGTTCAGACAAAGTTTCAACATTGGCAGAAAAATTGGGGATTAAAAATGCTCTAGGTAACCAAACTCCAGAGGATAAGCTTGCTTTTGTAAAAAATATACAGAAAACCGAAGGTGTTATTTTTATAGGCGATGGAGTTAATGACTCCCCTTCCTTGCAGCAGGCAGATGTTTCTATTACAACCTCGGTAAGCAGCCAAATTGCTCAAGCATCTAGTGATATTGTTATTCACGATGGAGGAATCGAAAAAATTCTGAGTATTAGAAAGCTTGCTTTAGTTAGCGACAAAAGAGTTAGACAAAATTTATTTTTAGCATTTATATATAACAGTCTCATGATTCCAATTGCTGTTTATGGAAACATCTCACCTAAATTAGGGGCATTAGCTATGGCTATGTCTAGTATCTCAGTGGTTTTGAATTCTTCAAGAAAACTAACTAAATAGTTTCGAGATAAATCTTCACATTGATTAACCTTTTATTATGGATGATATAATTTGGCACAGGAAACCACTTTTATCTGAACCTGTAGCAGTTCTAGCTTTTGAAGGTTGGAGTGATGCGGGTAATACTGCAAGTGGATGTATTGAAAATCTCTGTAATAACCATGATGTTGATCCATTTGCAGAAGTGAACTCTGAAAATTTTTATAATTATCAAATGAGAAGACCCATTGTCGACGTTAAAGAGATTGGTGAAAGAAATTTTCATTGGCCCCAAACATCTTTTTATTCAATTGAAGATTATAAGTCAACAAATGACATCATATTAGTTTTTGGAGAAGAGCCTTCAATGAGATGGAAAACTTACTCAGAGCATATTGCTAACACATTGATTGAGCTTGGTGTTAAAAAAGCAGTCACGCTTGGAGCCTTCTTTGGTCAAGTCGCTCACACCCTGCCCGTACCGATTTTTGGTGTTAGTGATGATCCTACATTTAACTCAAGATATAATGTTTTACCAACTAACTATTCAGGTCCTACTGGTATAACAAGTGTGGTTGGGCATGAATTGAGAAATAGTGGAATTGAGACTTCTGGTCTATGGGCTGCTGTTCCCCACTACCTAAGTTCTGGTGGTTACCCTAAAGGAATAAGCGCTTTGTTAAATAAATCAGCTGAGATATTAAAAATAGATATCGATGATACTGGAATCCAATCTGAGGGACAACAATTTGAAACAAAAATTAAAAAAGCTATGGAAAACTCAGAAGATCTTGCTGAATATGTAGCAAAACTCGAGGATGCAGAGTTAACTCTAGAAGATACCTTTTCAGACGATTCAGATGATAGCCTTGTTCAACAAATTGAAGAGTTTTTAAATAATGAGTCTGGAGAAGTCTAGACGCTTTTCTTCTTATGTCTGTTTGACTTACGACGTTTTCTATATTTATGTTTAGACATTTTTTTACGTCTTTTCTTTATCAAAGATCCCATAAATTAAATTTTTTCCTTTTTACCTAACTGCGAAATTCTAACGCATTCCTGTCATTATTTGAAAATCTTTTAAGGTTTTTTATTGTTCACCTTTTTTAATGCGCTATTTATTGACATTTCTCCATCATTATTATTTGGAGATCTACGCATAGCCCATAAACCCCATGTAATCATTGACAGTATTTCAAAATACTCGAACTTTTCTACCTCATCAGTAGTTGAGATTCCAAGTTCGTCTAACGATTTATTTTTCAAATCTTTGTTAGTTTCAAAATTGTTTTGCCAGAATAAATCAGCATAATCAAAATAGCTATCTCCCATTGATGAGTATTCCCAATCAATAAGGAGAGTCTTATCTTTAAATACAACAAAATTTCCTGAGTATAAATCTTGATGACAAGGCTTCTCATCTAGTCCTATTTCATTTAATTTTTTAACTACTTGCAGACCGGCTTCTTTTGCTTCTTGTTCAAGGGGGTTTGACTCATCTGCAATATTTATGAACACTTCAGTTGGTTTAAAGTTATTTTGAAAAATAATCTCAGAATTATGAAGCTTCTTAAGCTCTTGAAATGCATTGTTTCTTAAAACAGAATCATTAAAGTCTGTATCTTTATAGGTATATATCTCATAATATTCAGAAATCTTGATACCGTTTTCTTCGTCAAAAATGATAAAAGGTAAGGTTAAGCCCTCTTCTTGAACTAGTAGAGTGTTGTGTTTTTCAGATTGTCTATTAATCACATCTGGGTTTTCACCAGGTATTCTTAGTACAAATTTTTTATTATCAACTTCAACTATAAAACTGGAATTGGTAATACCTTTTAACTCTGTTAATTTATACTTACTTGTATCACTTGTTTTAGATACGTCATATCTAAGAAAAATATCTACAACTTTACTACTTTCCAACATATTCATTATCATAATATAAGTTATGAATGATCCTTTTGCACTTGATTTAACAATAAATCTACTTCTTCTTGGTTTTGGTGGAGCAATGTTCGCAGGAAGTCTATTCGCATACTTTGGAAGGAACTTTAGAGAGGAAGAGTTTTATGCACCACGTACACTTTTTCTCGGAACCATAGGATTATTTATAACTTTATGGACTATTGCATCTATCGTAAATAATTAATAAAATCAAAAAGTAGGTTAGTATATTCAAGGAAAAGGGGAACCATGCTTTCAGATGTTGATATAAAAAAAGCTCTAGAAGAAAAACTTATACAAATTGACCCTTTAGAAGAAAGCTATATACAACCTTCTAGTATAGATTTAAAAGTTGGTGCTGATTTCAGAGTTTTTGAAAACCATAAATATAGTCATATTGACCCTAAAGCTGAGCAGCAAGATCTTACTAGCTTAGTAACTGCTTCAGAAGCTGAGCCATTTGTTTTACATCCTGGGGAATTTGTTCTAGGTACGACTTTTGAGAAAGTATCTTTGTCCAACAAGGTTGTAGCAAGATTAGAGGGAAAATCTTCACTTGGCAGGATAGGATTACTTATCCATTCTACGGCAGGTTTTGTAGATCCTGGATTCTCAGGTTACTTAACACTAGAGCTATCTAACGTAGCCAATTTACCAATAATGATCTACCCAGAAATGAAAATTGGACAAATATCTTTCTATTACTTAAATTCACCTTCAGAGTCAACATACGGGTCTGAAGCATATGGAAGTAAGTATCAGGGACAAGAAGGTCCAACTCCAAGCAGAAGTCACAACGACTTTAAAGAATAATGTTTCCAGGAGTTGGTACGTTAATAAATGGTGTCGGCGTACTCGTCGTTGGTCTTCTCTCAAGGTTATTTTTCAAAAAGAGCATCAAAAATTTTGAAAAAAACTTACTTCCTCTAGGATTGTTAGTTTTAGCTTTAGGTTTAAGGGAGTCCCTTAAAAGTCCTGATTATGTTCGTTTAATAAATTTTGAGGTATCTGGTTTTATATTTACCATTTTTGCTGTAATTATTGGGGCATTAATAGGAAACTATCTGCAAATTGAAAATCAAATTAAAAAATTTGGAGACTATCTCTATAACAAGTTTGAAGATTCTCAATTAGATCAAAGTAAATTCATTGATAGCTACATATCCACAACTCTGATAGTGATCACTGGTCCACTAGCAATAATTGGTCCTTTCTTTGATGTAGTTGAATCTAATTTGGAACTACTTTTAATTAAGACTGTTTTAGATTGTTTTTTAGTTATTTTTATAACTTCTAGTGGGGGTAAAGGTGCGGTCTATTCTGGGATATCAATATTGATTTATCAAGGATTCTTTACTCTTTGTGCCTTCATTATAAATTCAAATATTGATCAAATTATCTCTGACTCAATTGCAGGTATAGGAGGAATTCTTTTAATTGGAGTTGGAATTAATTTGTTAGGCTTAAAAAAAATCCCTGTGGGGAACTACATGCTTAGTTTGTTTATTCCTTTTCTTTTAGCATTGTAAAAGTTCTTGTAGCCCCTTCAACTCCTTCAAAGAGTTTTTCTAGTTTTAGAGATTCCTCTTCAAATGTTCCTACAACAAAATGTGGCTCTTGAATGTTGAACGATCTGTTTTTAAAATCGATTTCGATAGGAACATATGGAATATTCATATCTTTTGCAATATAGTAAAAACCGCTTCTAAATTGAGAAACCGCATAGGTGCCTCCCTCCGGAGTCAAAACTAAAACAAAATTTTCTAATTTAGAAAATTCTTCTATTGCACTCGCAATATGGCCTTTAGCTTCGGTTCTATAAACTGGTATTCCCCCTAACCTAACCAACATTCTTTTCTGAAACCAACCTAATGGCCATGGTATTCCTAGACGATCAAGGTTTTTTGAAAAAGTAATTGGACTTGGTAATCGTGTGAAAACCCACTTTGCACCAAAAAAGTTAACTTTTAAATCTAGCGCTAGAACTGTAAGTAGCCCATACCAGGCATCTCTCATCGCAGTGTGGGGTACGCCTACTAAAACCATTTTTTTGTAATTAGGTATCTCACCATTTACATCCCAATTTGAGATTTTAAGTATAAATCTTCCTGTCGGACCCAGGATTCTTCTCTTTTTTTCGATTACATTACTAGGAAGTGGATTCATTTCTGAACCAGATGCTTAGCTATTTGAACAGCATTTAGTGCTGCACCTTTTAACAAATTATCCGAAACACACCAAAAATTAATAATCTTTGAACTAGACAATCCCATTCTTAATCTTGACACTAGAACATCATACTTGTTTTCAGCATCTAAAGGTGTTGCGAGTGTTTCCGACCAATACTGTACTCCTTCAAAATTATTCAATTCTTGTATTGCTTCATCTGTGTTAATTTCATTTTCAAAGACTGCTGAACAAAAGACTCCATGACCAGTTAGAACACCTACTCGTGCATTTGATGGCTCAACAACTAGTTCTGGTATACCTAATATTTTTTTTGACTCATGAACAAATTTCATCTCTTCATCAGAATATCCATTGTCTAATAGGTTCCCAGCCAGAGGAATAACGTTTCTTGCTATTGGCCTTGTATAATATCCATCTTTATACTCTGCTAAAGATTTATCATCTAAAGATTCCTCTTTTCTTAAAGAACTCAACAGCTTCAGAACCAGAACCAGATACAGCTTGATAGGCAACGGGCGTCATGCTGACCAAACTAAACTTATCATGTAGGGGTTTTAAAGCCATTACTAGCCCCATTGTTGTACAGTTTGGGTTCGCAATTAACTTGGTAGTTGACGTAATTTCATTTTGATTTATTCCATAAACGACAAGTGGTACTTCTTCGTGTAGCCGAAATGCAGAAGAATTATCAATTACATAACTTCCTTGGGATGTAAAGTTTTCGGCAAAAGTTTTAGACCTTTCCCCACCAGCAGAAAATAAAGCAATGTCATATTTTTCAATATTCTCAGAATTTAATTCTTTGATTACTAAATCTTCATTGTTAACTGTAAGTTTTTCTCCTGCAGATTTACTTGATGCAAATAAGTGGAACTCTATATCTTGAGGAAGAAGTCTTTCACACTGTTTAATAATATTTCTACCGACTAATCCAGTCGCACCTACAATTGCTATTTTCATTTAATCTATGATAAATTCATCATGTAGAACTTCAATAGCTTTTTGCATATCATTTTTTGAAATTACACATGATATTCTTATTGGGGAAGTCGAAATCATTCCTATATTTATTTCATTAGATCCTAGTGTCTTAAACATTTTTGATGCCACNCCAGATTCAGATTTCATACCAGCACCAATAATTGAAACTCTTGCTATATTTTCATCTTTATCAGAACCTTCAGCCTTTAGGTCTTCACTGAGATGTAGAAGTATGTCCATAACNTCGTCTTTTTGTTCCTCCGGGGCAGTAAAGCTGATATCGGTTTTTGAATCTTTAGAAACGTTTTGAACAATCATGTCGACATTTACACCTTTATCAGAAAGGTAACCAAAAACACTTCCTGCAATACCTGGTTGATCNGGAACACCAAATAGTGTAAATTTTATTTCCTTGTCGTTGTGGGTTACTCCACTAACAATTGCCTGTTCCATTACCTGTTCCTTAACTGTTGTTCCCATACCATCGCTAAAAGTTGGTCTCACGATTATAGGTACATTATACCTTCTGCCGAATTCAACTGACCTTGCCATTAAGACTCTTGCACCCGTTGAGGCCATCTCAAGCATTTCATCATAAGTTATTTCTTTTAATAACTTTGCTTTATCAGTAATTCTTGGATCTGCAGAAAATACTCCCTCAACATCTGTATATATCTCACATTTTTCAGCTCCTAAGGAAGCTGCTAAAGCAACTGCGGTTGCATCAGAACCTCCTCTACCTAAGGTTGTTATCTCTCTAGTGTCTGGATTAAATCCCTGAAATCCAGCAACGATAACAATACTTCCTTTCTCTAGACCCTCTTTTACTCTTTCACCTGAAATTTTTTCGATTTCAGCTCTTCCGTGTCGTGAAGTTGTGATAATTCCAGCTTGAGAACCCGTTAGTGAGTAGGAATCATAACCAAGACTATTTAAATGCATTGCGAGTAGTGACATTGTTATTCTTTCGCCAGCAGAAAGTAGCATATCCATCTCACGAGGTGAAGGGGTCTCCGAAAGTTCATTAGCTAGGGCTATTAATTCATCTGTACTAGAACCCATTGCAGAAACTACTACTACAACTTGTTTACCCTCTTTTTTCGCACTAATTATTTTTTCTGCAACTATTTTAAGCGAATCGGGGTTCGCTACACTTGTTCCACCATACTTTTGAACTATTAAACTCATTGGAAACATTCTAATGAACTATTTGAAGATATAACAGACCTAGTACTCTAGTTTGTAATGAGTATTGACTTACATTTACATTCAGAGAACTCTGATGGAACAGATAGTCCAGAAAGTATCATCGAAAAAGCTATCGAGATACAGCTTGAGGCTATCTCTATAACAGATCATGAATACCTTACTAATGTGCCTACAAGTGAAAATATAGAAATCATTAAAGGAGTCGAGGTCAGCGTTTCTTGGGAAAAGTTAGAAAAATCTAATCCCTATGCTGGAATACATTTACTTTTATATTTTGTTGAAGAGAAATCACCGGTAAATAGTTTTTTGGAAGAAATAAGAATATTAAAAAATATTAGAAACTATGAAATTATTGAGAACTTACAAAATGAAGGTCTTGATATTAATAAATCTGAATTGAGTAACTTTAAAACACAAGTTCCGGGACGACCTCATATCGCAAGTATCCTAAAAGATAAAGGGCATGTTAGTTCAATAAATGAGGCCTTTATAAAATATCTAGGTAATGGAAAAATTGGAGATTCACGATCTCATCAACCTAATATTGAAAAAATAATTAACCTTGCTCAGGAATCAAAATGTTTAGTGTTTTTAGCTCATCCACATACATTGATGAGCAATGATAAGTATTCAAAAAAAGAAAACTGGATAAATGACTCTTTTTTTGAACTTGTTAAAGAGTTGTCTGAGTTTGGAATTAATGGTTTAGAAGCGACCTACTCTAGTTATAGCAAAAATGTTACCAATCAAATTTCTGAAGTTGCAAAAAAACTAAATCTTCTTGAATGTGGTGGCTCAGATTATCATGGTGATATAAAACCAAATATTAATTTGGGATATGGATATGAAAACACTCCAATTAAAGTCCCTTATAAATTTTTAAATGACATGAAGGAAAAACATGGACAACTCTAAAAAACTCCTTGGTTCAATTTCATTAATAACAGTTTCTTATTTAATGAGTCGTATTCTAGGTTTCTTTAGAGAAATTCTTCTTGCTCAGTGGACGGGTGTTACTAGTGCTTCAGATACTTTAGATTTAGCTTTTATAATTCCTGATTTCTTATTTTATTTATCAGCAGGTGGGTATCTTGCCATTACCTTAATACCTATTCTCAGTGACCTCTCAAAAAATAAAGAATCTGAGCTTAACGATTACTTTGTCTCACTTCTTTATGGATTATCATTGATATTTATTGCGATTTCTTTTCTTTTCTTCTTATTTAGATATCAAATTGTAAGCTTATTGAATGTTGAGAATCCAGATTTATTTATAAAACTATTTACACCTATAGTTTTTAGCCAGGCTTTTTTCTTTATTGGTGCAATTTTAATGTCATTCCAATATTTTAAAAATGATTTTAAGTATGCAGCACTAGCCCCAGTTATTTATAACCTTTCAATCATTTTGTTTGGTTGGTTTTACTCGACCTCCCCTGAATCAACAGTTTATGGATTTGCTATTGGAGGCCTAGTTGGTTCAATCATTGGACATCTTTTTCTTCAAGTATTGGGCGCAAAAAATAATGGTCTTATCTTCAAAGCCTTAAGGCCAAAAATTGAACATGTTACACAGTACATAAAGATTTCTTTTCCATTAATCGTTGGGCAGTCCATTGCGGTAGTAGATGAACAGTTATTCAGATATTTTGGATCACTCTTGTCAACGGGATCAATAGCATCTTTTAGATACGCAAGAAGAGTGGCATTAATTCCTGTAGGCGTAATTGCACAGGCTGTTGGAGTGGCTAGCTATCCTACTTTATCAAAATTATTTGTAGATAATAAATTAGATGAGTTCAAGTTGCTAATAAAGAAACAGTTATCAGCTTTAGCTCTAATTAATACCGCTGTTTTAATCATTTTTTTAACAAACTCNGAAAACATTATCGAGATTATTTATCAGCGCGGATTATTTTCTGCTGAAGATACAAATAGAGTATCATCAATTTTTACGCTTGTTGCCTTTGGACTAATCCCATGGTCTCTAAATCAAATTATCACTAGAGCTTACTATGTGCAAAAAAATTACTGGTTCCCTGTTTGGGTTGGAACAATTATTACCCTTGTTACAATTCTTATTTTAAAAATACTTAGCAATCCATCAGGGGAAAGTTATGCAGTAATNATTATTTCATCACTTTGGGTAAATACTTTAATCTTNTCTTTTTTCCTTAAAATTAAAAATGATCGACTTATTGATAGAAATCTATTATTGGACTTCTTAAAAATATTTTTANTGGGTTTAATGGGATATTTTTTAATTATCAATTTTGGGTTGTACTCTGGTGGACCATTTTTTGAGCTTATATTTGATACATTTTTTATCTTTTTACTTATATTGATGTCTCTCCTTGTCGTTAAAATGAAATATATTAATCTGAAAAGGACTCGTTAATGCAAAAATTTCCACTGAAAAAAGGTTTATCAAGTGTTGAATCTCTACACGAAGAAATTAACGAATATATTGATGTGCTAATGGGCCATATCAATCCACCAATTTCAGATGGNATAGACACATTATTTGAAGTTAGTAGTACGTACTTAGCAAGAGCTAAAGAAATAGAGATAAAACTTCTTGAAAGAGAAAGAAGTGGTTCAATTTCAACGGGTGATGATCTTAAAAAATTTAGAACCGGTGAATTAAGAAGCTTTATAGAATTGTGTAAAAGTGCTCAAAACCAGGGCTCAAGAAGAATTACAGTAGCACTTAGTGAATTGAATCTTAAAGAAACTTAAGTTAGATCCTCTACATCAAAAATTTCCTGTGCAACGCTTAAACCTTTTTCCTGAATGTTTTTCTTTGTGTCCAAGCTGAGAGTAACTTTAACTATAATCTCTAAACCCATCATTTTGGCAATTATAGATTTAAGTAAATCAATAATTTCGTCAGATTTCTTTAATTCTTCAAACAAAAATTCATTTTCTTTATCAACAATTAAATTAATAACATCCTCTTCTTCAACATCTGCTCTAACTGCTGTTAAGTAGGAATACTTTCTTGGAGTTAACTCTTGTTTCATTTCTTCAAGAATTTTTGGCCAGAAAACATCAAAATTTCCAAGTGATTCTTTTTTAGGTGTCGAATTTTTTTTACTGATATTTTTTGGAATACTAGTTTCAGATAGAGTATCTTTTTTTTCTACTTGAGGAGAATTCATTTTTGTTGGCATAACTTCATTTTTTGAAAGCTTTCCNTCGAGAAGGTCTATTCTGTACCCGATAGTTTTTACATCTGATCCTAGTTCAGGCTTAATAACTTTCATTAAAAATAACTCAAGTTTGAGATGTTGTGATGTGCTGTTAGAAAGATTTTGATTTAGGTCGTCAATTAAGTCAAGAATTCTGATTAATTGTTTTGCATTTACTTTCTTATCAGCGGTTTCCAATAAATTTTTTATATTTGGAGTTAGGCTATCTAATTTTTCATCATTGGGAAGATATTTTAGGTAAAACATATTTCTGAAGAATTCTGAAATGGACTCCATTACATCGCTTGGCTGAAGTCCTTTTTTATAAGCATCCCTTATCACTGCAAGAACTGCGGCTGTGTCCTGAGTTTCAATTGAGTTGATGATTGTTTCGAATTCTTTTGTGCTGAGTTTTCCAAGTATTCCATATAAATCGTCAACAGTTGTTTTTTTTCCAAAAGTGTTATAAGTTTGCTCGAAAAGATTTATTCCATCTCTTAATGATCCATCAGAAAATGTAGCGATGATTTTTAACACATCTAACTCAAGTATCATCTTTTCTTTTTTCCCGATCTCCTGAATCGTTTTAACAATATCTTCTTCCGATATTTTCTTAAATACAATATGTGTCGTTCTGCTCTTCACAGTTTCCAGTACCCTTTCAGGTTCTGTCGTAGCCAGAATAAAGATAATATGTTCTGGGGGCTCTTCTAATGTTTTGAGAAAAGCGTTGGATGCTGCATTTGAAAGCATATGCACCTCATCTAGAATATACACTCTTTTTTGTCCAGGACTACTAGCAATAAAGTTCACACTCTCATTCATGTCTCTTATATCATCAACTTTATTGTTTGAAGCCGCATCAATTTCAGTAATGTCGAAAATTGGATCGCATCCAAGTTGAGTTGCAATAATTCTTGCTAAAGATGTCTTACCAACACCGCGGGGACCTGAAAACAAATAGGCATGTCCTAAATTATCTTTTTTAATTTGTTGAGTTATTAAAGAGACAGCTTCTTCTTGACCTACTAGTTGGCTAAGTTTCTCTGGTCTATATTTTCTGTACAGTGCTTGTTGCATATTATTAAATGGTAATAGATTTCTCTTCTATAATGCACCAAAGAATTAAACTTAGTCAAATGAGAATTGGTGTAGATTTGGATGGCGTAGTCGCAGATTTTACAAAAGGCTGGACTACTCAGTATGCTTTAGACTTTGGAAAAGAGATTTCAGAGGAAGAAATAACTGATTGGGGTCTCTCTAAACCTCTTACTCACTTTGAAAAAGACTTAGATTTTTGGAATTGGGCTATGGATATAAATGGCTCATCGATATTTAGGCATTTAGAATTGTATGAAAATTCACAGGAGACTCTAGTAGAGCTCTCAAAGATGGGTCACGAAATAGTCATCATTTCATCTAAACCATGGTGGTCTATTCATGACACTCTCATGTGGCTTGGTGAGAATAGAATTCCAACAAAGGAAGTTCATTTTATTGAAGATAAATGGACAATAGATTGTGATGCATATCTTGATGATGCTCCATATCAATTAGAAAATTTTCTTAAAAAAGTGCCAGAGAAGAAAATTATAAGATTTGAGAGGCCATATAATTCTCATTCTGAAGGAACTTACAGCATTAAAGAATGGTCTGATTTAATTCCTTTGTTAAACTCTTTTTAGTGTTTAATCTAAAAATATGAATGATTCATTTATTCTGAGAGATCGCTTGTGGAGAGAAGCGAATGAAAGAATTACTCTGTCGAGCTATGCAGCCCTATCGGAAAAATCTAAAGGCAGAACTAACCCAGAAGCTCAAGACATGTTTCGTACCGTTTATGAAAGAGACCGTGATCGCATTATCCATTCAAAAGCCTTTAGAAGGTTAAAACATAAAACCCAAGTATTTATCAATCCGGATGGTGATCACTTCATCACAAGGATGACTCACACTTTACAGGTCACGCAAGTTGGAAGGTCTATTGCAAAGACGATGGGGCTAAATCCAGACCTTACTGAAGCAATTTGTATGGGTCATGATGTGGGCCATTCTCCTTTTGGTCATACTGGCGAAGATGCCTTAGATGAACTTCATCCAAGTGGTTGGAGTCACTCAGAAAACTCTGTCAAAGTTCTGGATCGTATAGAAAATCTCAATCTCTCGTTTGAAACTCTCGATGGTATTCGTATACATCCATGGAAGTATGCTGATGAACCAAGCACCCAAGAGGGTATGATCTGCAGATTTGCTGACCGAATAGCCTATCTAACCCATGATGTAGAAGATGCAATTAGGGCGGGTGTTTTGAATCAAAAAGATATTCCTACCTCTTTCATTAAAGACCTGGGACCTCCAGGAAAAAATTGGATTAATAGCCTAATCTCTGGCATTTTTAAAGCTTCATCTAGTGGCAAGGTTGAAATGGATCCCGAGGTGGCAAAAACTATGCAAGACCTCAGAAATTTTATGTTTGAAAAAGTCTACCTAAGAAAGGGTACTGAAGTACAAAGAGCTGAGTGTAAAAATATTGTTATAAAGCTAGTTGAATATTTTGTAAAAAATTTAGATGAACTACCAGAATCCTATAGACAGGATCAATCAGATATTGAAAATGCTATTGACTACGTTGCCGGAATGACAGACAGGTTTGCTTTGTCTGCTTACGAAAAAATTACTTAAAGTCTGGATCTCTTTTTTCAAAAAATGCAGTCACTCCTTCTTTTAAGTCATCAGATATTAAATAGGAAGTATTCCACAACCTAACATAATCAAGCGCTTGATCCGTAGTTAGGTCTTCTCCTTTATCAAGTACATTTTTTGTGCCTCCAACAATATGTCTTGAATTTGATGCAATCTCTTCAGCTAACTTAATACCTGCTTCATGAAGTTCTTCAACGCTATCATAAATAGCATTGACAAAACGTATTTTGTCTGCGTGCTGACCATCAAAATGTCGACCTGTAAATGCAAGTTCTCTTAAGTCTCCTTTTGAAATAATGCTAGGCATTCTCTGTAAAGCTCCTACGTCGGCAACTAATCCTAGTTTTGTTTCTCCGATAGAAAATTTTGTATCTTTTGTCGATAAACGAATGTCACATGCAGATATCATGCTAGTTGCCCCTCCTATGCAGAAACCATGTGCAAGGGCAATCACTGGAACTTTAGAATTTGCAATTGTTGTAAAAGAACCTTGCATGTCATCTATTAATTTCATAGTCTTTCTTCTGTCGTCTGCAGTAGATGAGAGATTTTCATTTAAGTTCATGTCACCCATGAATGTTGCAATGTCAATTCCTGCTGAAAAAGAGTCTCCTTTGCCCAGCAAAAGAATACACTTAGCTTCCTCTTTTTCATTTATTTCTTTTACTAAGTCTGGAATCCCAAACCAAACATCAAAATCCATCGCATTCTTTTTTTCTGGTCTATTAATCCATATATAAGCAACTTCATTAGTAATTTCTTTTATTAATTTCTGTTCCATGTATGTAATCTTAGTAAGATATTTCCATGGATGTATTTGAAGCACTGTATACAACTCGAGCTATGAGGCGTGTTACTGAAGAACCTATACCTGAGGAAATTTTAAAGCAAATGGTTGATGCAGCTGTTCGTGCTCCAAGTGGAGCCAATAATCAGGGTTGGAAATTTATTGTAGTCACAGATTCAAATATAAAAAATGTACTTGGAGACCTCTATAGAGAAGCTTGGGACTTTTATATCAAAGAGTATTATGAAAATAATCCAGATATGGGTGCATCAAAAGTATTAGATGAAACTAAAGCTGATCAAGTAGTAAGAATTAGTAAGTCTGCTACTTGGTTATCTGAAAATTTTCACAAAGTGCCGGCACAGTTTGTAGTTTTATCAAGAAATGATCCATCAGGATCATCAATTTACCCAGCTATTTGGAATCTTATGTTAGCTGGAAGAGCACATGGTATCGGAACTTGTCTGACTACTGTGCTTGGAATGTTTAATCAGGAAAAAACTTTCGATGCTTTAAATATCCCAACTGATAAAGGGTGGAGAATTAATGCAGTTGTTACTGCTGGCTACCCACTGGGAAAGTGGGGAGTTGCTAAAAGAGATCCCTTAGAGGATGTCACTTTTTTAAATACTTGGGGCAATAAACCAGGTTGGAATCTAGAAGAACCGCTTTTTAACTACTAAATTAAAAGTAATTAGTAAAGACACCTGTGAGCTATTATGCTCAGATTATGAAGAGATTAAATATAAATATTTTGATTTTCACTTTAGTTTTTATCACTAGCTGTAGTAATTCGAATCAAGAAAATAACATAAACTCAACAAATGAAACATCAGTAATAGAAGTTGAAGAAGTAATCAAAGAACCTGCTAATGATATTTGGACTTCAGCTAAAAAAGGTGATATTGAATCTATCAAGCAACATATAGCTTTTGGAACAGATTTAAATTCTAAAGGTTCTAGCAGAGATGAGACGGCATTAATTATTGCAGCTTGCCAAGGACATTATGAAGTAGTTAAGTTGTTAGTAAATGAAGGTGTTGATTTAAATATCCAAAATGATGAAGGTGTTACTGCACAATTCTGTGCCGTGTTCTTTGGTCAATTAGAAATAGTTGAGATTCTAAGTGATGCAGGAGCTGATCCAAATATAATAAATAGTCTAGATTTAACCGCAATGGACCTTGTATCAGTTGAGTGGGATGGCACAAGAGAGTCGGCAGTAAAATTTTATAAATTAAAATATCAAGTTAATTTTGATATAGAAGATATAAAGTCTGCACATCCATTAATAATGGAGATTTTAAATAAATAATAAAAAGACTTTCTCTTTTTAACTACTACATTCAAAACCAAGCACGCCTGGAGGGAGTCGAACCCCCAACCTTCTGATCCGTAGTCAGATGCTCTATCCAGTTAAGCTACAGGCGCATGGCGGAGAGGGA
>JGI26253J51717_1000183_pt1 | contig 24881 bp, 21 predicted proteins | sample SaaInlV_100m_DNA_6_FD_51717 | JGI IMG/M metagenome (IMG submission 51717)
CTTGCCCAGTTACTCCAACAAATGTTGATCCTGCAGCGAATGTTTGACTGTTATATGTGATAGAGCCTTTGGTAACCAAGTACGATTTTCCTACCGTAACATCAAAAGACTCAGTGTTTGTAATATTATTGATCCGACTATCGGTAGGAGCAGTATCATCCGTGTTAGAAACTGCAGTAACCTCTACCAAAGCACTAGAACCAGAAGCTGTAACGGTAGTGTCAGAGGCCGCCACAAATGACTGGCCCGCTGTAAATGTATCGCTTCCGTATACAAATGCGCCCTCAGTGACGAGATACGTTTTGGTATTTGTAATAGAAGTCGTACCTCCGCCAGCGACTGAAGTGGGGCTTAAGCTAGCATCGAAAAAAACAGATGAGTCATTCACTACTTTAAACTGCTTGCCAACCGCAGCCGCATTAACGTCGGCATCGGTTTTGATCGCCTTGACGCGGCCCGTGCCTGTTAAAGATGTTGTATTCGCCGCAACCGTGATTATCGAGCCAAGGCCATTGGCCCCATCGTTAGAATCCGCGATCGGAGACGTAACCGACGCGCTGATACCAGAATTTGAGGTTGTAAAATCAGTCGTACCCATCGACGTTATATAATATTCACCCGCGCTGAGCGCAGATGTGCCGTTAACCGCAGTCGCCCCCGTATCAATAATATCGGTATCTGTAAGCGTTGTTTGAATCGACTGACCATTAACCGTCATGGTGATTTTATCATCCGCGGCAAAAGCACCACTTAAAGTTACTTTTCCATCGGTTGGATTTATCGCAACGGCGCCACTGCCACCTGTAGCATATGTGGTTGCGATTGTTGGCACCGTTCCAGTGCCCTCAATATCCAAAGCCTCCGAGGTGATCGCATAGAAATTCACCGTGATGTTATCGCCATCATTTGGCGTCGAGCCAATCTGAAAGTTGGTTGTATACGCCTCTGTATGCGATGTTGCCAATTCATTGGCACCCCGAGCGCCGTTGAAAATGCTTTGCCCTGCCCATTGTGTACTTTGGGCAATCCGGTCGACTTCCATCGTCAATTGATCAATTTCCAACTGAATCATTTCTCTGTCAGTTGGACTATTGGTGCCATTCGCCGCTTGAATTGCCAATTCGCGCATGCGCTGAAGGATATTGGTAATTTCAACCATAGCCCCCTCAGCCGTATTGATCATCGACTGCCCATCCGTGGCGTTACGAATGGCCATACGCATACCTTGAACGTCAGAATTAATTCTTGTTGCCACAGCCACGCCAGCCGCATCATCAGAGGCTGAATTGATGCGCAATCCAGAGGTCAAACGCTCCATAGACTGATTGAGCGTAACGGTATTTCTATCAGAACTTTTAGACGCCAGTAGAAAAGCTGTATCGGTTGCGATATTTAATGCCATTTCAAGCTCCCTTAAGCGACGAGTTTATAGAATGTTTCGTCGACGCCGTGCTCGGTTGCGAATGGCATCATCAGATGTTCTAAAATCAGCTTCTCTTGCTCGGACATAAGATCATAAACGTTTTGATCAAAATATTTACTCATAATCTCATTAACCAAAACGACTTCAGATTCAAAAATTGCCTTGCGGTAAACAATCGCCAGAAAGGCTTCCGCGACATAAGTGGAAAATGTGAAATGTTTCAATTTCGCGGCTTTCAAGGGGTCTTTACAGCTGCGGTCTACGCGATAAAGCGTTTCAATCGCCTCATGCATCCATTCAACAGGATTAACCAATGTTACGGCTTCTGTCGGATCTTCCTGAGGCGCAGCCTCAGTTTGAGAAAACGGCACAAGAAGATTTTGAATAACTTCTTGATCATAATCGCTCAGGGCGGCAAGCAATTCATCGCTTAAATACTCTGTCACAACTTTATGAACCAGTTCAGCCTGCTCGGTCGTGATCGCTTTTGCAGCCAAAATAGCCTCGAACGCCTCAACAACATAATGTGTGAACACAAACTTATTGAAGGTTAAGGCTTCCTCAGCCGATTTTGCACCCGCTTTGATTTTCTCAAGTGTAATCAAAGCCTCTTCCAACCACTCTTTTGGGCGTACAATTTCGACGTCTTGCTTCATAATCTTCCTCGCAAATANCATAGTGCTAGAGGGTACACAGCAAATTATATGCCACAATGAGATTGCATTTTGCTTCACTCAAATACTTTTCTAAAAGGCTCAGACACAGGAAAACCTAATACCTTCTAAATAAATATCTAAGTGGTAAAAAATTATGAGCTTCAAGTTCTGATAATCGGATGGCGCGAAGCCCAGTTACTGAGAATGCCGCTTTACAAAGAACAGCGCACCAAGCCCCATGAGTATAAACAATGCCATGGCCGAAAATGATGTCCAACCGCCATAGGCCTCAGTGATCCAAGCGAATAGAAAAGGGCTTGAGGAATTCACGGACATACGGATAAACGCGATCCACCCCAATCTTGCCCCAAACCCTTCTGGGCCAAATAGCGCCAAAGGCAACGTGCCCATGGTGATCGTTTTAATTCCATCGCCCATCCCGTAAAGCACAGCAAAAACCATCAAACCGGCAAAGGTCGCGCCAAAGCCCAATAAGATAGAAAATCCGATCATCATCAAACCCAAAGAAATAAAACTTGTAATCAAAGGATGCAGCGCGCGGCCAAAGATCAATTCAAAAAACCGCCCCGCCGTTTTGGCTGGCCCAATCAACGCGCCCGCGCTCACGGCGACGGCAGCGCTGTGCCCCAATGCTTCCACATTGCTCACCCAAAGCGACATCAAAGCCCCCATAATATATCCCGAAAAGGTAAAAGACAGCACCATCCAAATCATTGCCTGACGGCGGGCCGGGCCTTGTAATGGCGGCCAAGTNTCTGACCCTTCTTTGCGCTTCTCTGGGGGCGCGCAGGTTCCATTTTCCGTTCTTAGGCTGAACCAATGCGCCGGCACGCAAATAAGCAATACGCTGGCAGCATGGATTTGCCATGTCACTTGCCACCCATAAAGATTTGAAAGCGNCANAGTCAGTGGCCAGTAAATGGTTGATGCCACACCTCCAAACAGCGTGATCCCCGAAATTGCCGATTGCGCCGCCGGCCCGGGGCGAAGTTTTGCAATTGATGCAAAAGCCACATCGTAAAGCACAAACATTGCCGCCATTTGGGTGAGCAATATCGCAACGGTTAATCCAATCGGCCCTGTCACTTGGCTTAACCCCCAAAGCCCGCCAGCCGAGGCTACCGAGCCAAGGCTCATCACCCAACGCCCGCCGATGCGATCCACCGCAAACCCGGCCAGTATCGCGCTCAGNCCACCAAAAAAAAAGCCAATCGAGAGCAGCCCGAACACATCCGACAGGCCAAGGCCAAGCTCATCCGCCATTATGGGCAAGAGCACGGCATAAGAATAAAGCAACGTGCCATAACCCATAATCTGGGTGAGGCCCAAGCCGCAAACCGGCATGTAATATTTCAAAGGCCGCGCCATCATATCGCACAGCGCGTTTTTAGGGGGATAAAAGCCCAGTGCAGAAGGCGCGTCTGCCTTTCTTGAGTGCGTTTAATATCGTTTTCACCGAGCGCGCCGGCGTATTTTTGTGCTTCCTCTGCCCCTCTCAATTGGCTTTGCCCGCGTGCTGGCAGGCCAGCTCAACGCTTGCCAGCACACCAGAAATGCGAAGCCGGGCATAGGCCTGACGCACCCCCTGTTCAAATCGGGCATCTTGCTTCAAATCAGAGCCAAATATTTCAGCAATTGAAAGAACCGCCCCGACAGGATCCTGCTTTTGCGCGCAGGCGCTGCTCAGGCGGGGCTGCAAAGGATCGTTTATCACATAATGCACGCCTGCCTCGCTCTGCCCGTTCAAAAACAATATCCAAGCCGCAACAACCAAACAAAGCCCGTCAATCCGCCGGTTGGCAGCTAAATTAGCGCGCAGCGGCGCCAGCACGCGCTGCGGCAGCTTTTGGGATCCATCCATGGCAATTTGTAAAGTCGCATGCGCGATGGCTGAATTACGATACCGTCGCTCGAGCGCCTGCGTATAGGCTTTTAAATCTTGGCCCGGGGGCGGCGTAAAACTGGGCCGCAATTCATGCTCCCATAAGCGCTTAATAAACGCCGCCAATGCCGTGTTTTGCATCGCATCAAAAACGGTTTCATGCCCTGTCAAAACACCAAGATACGCAATGGAAGAATGGGTTGCATTTAGCAAACGCAGCTTCATTTCTTCAAAAGAGCGAACCGAACTGGTAAACTCAACCCCAACCAGTTCAAGGGGCGGGCGCGGCAGGTCGGCAAAATCCTCTTCAATCACCCATTGCCAAAACGGCTCATGCAAGACCGGTGCGGGATCGGGCCAGCAAGTCAATGCCGCAATATCTTCAACATCCTGCGCCGTCACGGCCGGAACGATACGATCCACCATGGTGGCAGGAAATCGTACGTTTTCTTTGATCCATTGCGCAAGATCCGGGTCAATTTTTTGTGCAAATTCCAGCACAACTGTTTGCAAAACGCGCCCGTTTTCAGACAGATTATCGCAGCTCAGGCAGGTAAAGGCGTTTAGACCTAATGCGCGCCTGTGTCGCAATGCCTGAACCAACAAACCAGGAACGGAAGACGGCGTTTCAGGCGTGATTAGATCCTGCCGAATTTGAGGGTGCTCCCAGTCAAGCCCGCTTAGCGCCGGTGAATAACAATATCCTTTTTCCGTAATCGTCAGCGTCACCATATTCAAATGCGGCAGCAGCAGCGCGTTCAGCACCTCGCGGCGTTCATCTTCAAGAAAATAGACAGCTTTTAAAATGGTGATTTCTTCAACCAAACGGCGCGCTGCATCCATCTCAACCGCGTGATATCGAAACCCGTTTTGCGCCAAGAGATCGCGCACCCCTGCGCTGCGCAAACTGATACCAATCACATCCCAACCAATCGCGTGATCTGCGCCAAGTTGCGCCTGCATCCTTTGCAGTTGCGGCAGCCCAAAAGCGCGAAAAAACGCGCCCAGCCCAAGATGAACGACGCCAACGCGATCAAAATCCTTGGTAAGATCACTCATAAACGATAGGCTTTCTGGGCCAAAGAATACGCCAGGTCATAGGCCACCTGATGCGCTTCGTCTTCCTCCAGCATATGCGTGGCAACCAGGCCGGCTAGGAAACCGCAATCGATCCGACGTGCCATATCATGGCGCGCCGGGATCGTGCATAAAGCCCGGGTATCATCGTTAAATCCAACCGTGTTGTAAAACCCCGCCGTTTCCGTAACCAATTCGCGATAGCGCCGCATTCCTTCCGGACTGTCATAAAACCACCAAGCCGGCCCCAATTTTAAGCATGGATAGGCCCCAGCCAAAGGCGCCAGTTCGCGCGACAGCGTGGTTTCATCCAAGGTGAAAAGGATAAGCGTGAAGTTTTTTTCATGGCCAAAGCGATCCAGCAAAGGCTTTAGCCCCCCCACAAAATCGGCTGGTTTGGGAATATCAAACCCTTTATCACGCCCGTAAGCGCTGAAAACAGTCGGAGAATGGTTGCGCCATGATCCCGGGTGCAANTGCATCACCATACCATCTTCTAGGCTCATCCGCGCCATCTCCGTCAGCATTTGCCCACGGAAGCGCTCGGCCTCTTGCGATGAAGCCTGGCCCCGCACAACTTTATCAAACAAATCTGCAGCATCCTGGCAAGAAAGATTTTCGGTGCGCGCGGACGGATGCCCATGATCGGTTGCCGTTGCCCCAAAACCGCGGAAATAAGCGCGGCGCAGGCGATGGGCTTGCAAATATCCCTGCCAATTCCGGGTGTCACATTCGGTTAAAATGCCCAGACGCTCTACATTTTGGACAAATCCCTTATGTTCTGGNTCAATCACATTATCGGGGCGGTAGGTGGTGATAACGCGGCCCGTCCAACCGCTGCTATGAATGCTCTGATGATACGACAGATCATCCAGCGGATCCTCTGTGGTGGCCAAAACCTCAATATTAAAGCGATCAAACAACGCCCGCGGCAAAAACGCCGGCTCAGCCAACTTCTGAGAAATTGCATCATAAAGCGCATCGGCATTTTCGCCGATGGGCGTTCGGTCAGGTCGAACAGTTTTTCGAATGCATATTCTAACCATACGCGGCTTGGCGTCGCGCGAAACAAGTGATAGCCGGCGCAAAACCGGCGCCAAATCGCCCGCTTATCCGCGTGTTGATGCCCGTCCTGATCGACAAGCCCCAACTCCGCCAGCGAAGTACCTTGCGAGACCAGCATCCGCAGCACATAATGATCCGGGCTTACAAAAAGATCAGTTGGATTTTTAAAAGGTTCATTCTTTGCAAACCAGGCGGGATCAACATGGCCGTGCGGGCTAATGATCGGCAGATCACGCACGCCATCATAAAGCGCGCGGGCAATGGCGCGACGCGTAGGATCAGCGGGAAGCAGAATATTGGGATCATGTAAAGGCATCACAGCTACCGCAATTGTTTCAATGCTATATTGCGATTGTTCCAAAACCAGAGCAAGCCCCAGTTGCGCCTTTTCACTTCCGCTCGGCCGGCGCCCTGCGCAGGCGGATCAGAGCGGCCAATGCCGCACTGCAATAGGCGCAGCCCGGTTTTCTCATTCTAACCGTGCCATCGCTTTCTAAACGACGCTCATCCGTTCTTTTGAGGCTTAGATCACATCCGCCAAGCGCGCGCGCACCAGCCCTGTATTCACGCCATATTTGCCCAATTCGCCGCTTAACCTTTGGTGCTCCATTTTTGGGCAGAGATCCTGAACCACGTCAATGCCGCTTGCCTGCGCTTTGCAAGCAGTTGCTTCATGTTCCACGCCAATTTGCATCCAAATGGTTTTGAACGCGGGCCAGCAGGCCAACGCATCTTCATAAATGGCAGGCACCGCATCCGATTTTCGAAAAACCTGTACCATATCGATCGGTTGCTCAATTTGATCCATGCGCGCATACACCCGTTGCCCAAACAGCAGCTCGCCCTCATATCCAGGATTGACCGGGATAATCGTGTAACCACGCCGGCTTAAATAACGGGCCACGAAATAGCTAGGGCGAATGGCGTTAAGACTGACGCCTACCGAAACGATGACCTTGTTGCGCGCCAAAATCTTGCGCAGAAATGAATCAGAATAGGCGTGTTTGCTGTTCATGATGCTCTCACTCAGTGGCCGTGCTTCCAGCATCTAACAGGGCAGATGCAGCATAGGGTAATGAATGTTGCATCTTCCAGTTTGCATGCAATTGCAACCAAAAACCGGCCTCATCACCAAGGCCAAGGGTAACGCAATAAACCTGGCAGGCTCTATCTTACCGCGCAAACACTGCGCAGCTTGCGCAAAGCACTAGCCCTCGATAATTCTTCATAGACCCAAATCACACCAGCGTGAAATTTAACTTGATTGTCTTTTCTGGAAAAATTAGGCCTTTATTCAACCCCAGAACAAAGCCCAAAGGACCAATAAAATGAAAATGATGAGTATCGTCGCGGTGACACCCAAAGAAGACGCCATAGATGAAATTGCAGCGCTGATCACAGAAAGTCGCAAGGACGGCGTCGCCGGTTTAGACGTCTATAGCATTGTCCACACCCGAGACGACGAGTTGGTTATTGTAAATCAATGGGCCTCGTTGGATGCGTTTATGGATTACGTGAATGGGCCGCATAATATGATCGAATTGATTGAACATCTCTGCCTGCGATATGATGAGGAAAATGTCTGCCGCGCCTATTCGGGGGCAATCCTTGCCCAGCACAGTCAAGCCTAACCCCCCCCCTGCGGTGTCTCCAGCAACCTACCGCAAAATGTGATCAGACAAACCCTGCGGCTGATCTCTTCACGGTTTAGCCAACCCAGCCCCGAAAACAAAAAGCAAACCGGCCAGTAAATATTTGCGTAGCGCTGCATAAAAGACAGGTATTTGCTCTGCATCATGGCCGCGCAGCCCCAAAGCACTCGCGGTAGATTTCGGATCAGAGCGGCTTTAAAACCACGAAAGTTGCATCCTGCGGCAGATCAGGGTGAACAAGCCTTTTCGTCGGGCCAAACCGCGCCACGCAATGCTCTAAAACCTGATCTGAATTTGCATAATAAATATGGCTCTGCGGCGAAATTCGCGCGCTCGGAGCCACTTGAAGATTGAAAATCATTGCCACCCGGGTGTGCGACCAACAGGCCTGTAAAGCATCGAACACATAGTTTTGCCAGAGCACGACATCGCGGGTAGCGGCCAAATTAAAAGGTCCAGACATGACGGAGAAGTCTTGTTCTTGACGCGGCGCGGGGCTGCATATGAAGCTCGCCCACCTTTGTTCAAATCTGCGCTTACAGGCCGCAATCAATTGATCTGAAATATCATAGCCAATATACGATCTAACAAAGCTAGCAGGCCGTTTGAGAAGATGATCAACCAAGGCGCCATAGCCGCAGCCAATATCCGCCAAGCTAAACCCCTCTGCCCCCGACAGCTTGTCAATTTCGCACAGAATGATTTCAAACCGAAGGGCTTGCCGCGCCTCTGTCGCCCAAAAGCTGCCTTGTGGCGTNGACCCAAATTGTTGAAAACGCTTCCAATAGATCTGACTGAGTGTGTTTTCAAAGGTTGAGTTCATACGCCGGGTGCTTTCTCCAGTGCCAGCATATCAGCCAAAGCGCCGAATGCCAGCCACCAAAAATCCAGCTTCACCCAGCGAAATCACGCGCTTAAGTCTCAAACTTAGCATAAGGATGCAGTAGCAATTCGCCCTAATTTTCCAGCGCCATGCCACCCAATCTGGCTTTATAAAACTTAGAAGGTTTCGCTGGTTAGCTTTTGATTTAAGGATATCGAAAAATCTTTGCCCGAGCGTTGGCAATCCGTATTTCCCATCCGAGCGGGTGTTTTTTTCTGCGCATCGCGGCTTTGTTTTGAAATGCGGCGCGTTTTAAGCGGTGCTGGNCGTGCAATAGCGGCTTGATAAGCCGCCCATTGAAAGGTGGAAGATGGATGAGTAACCTGCATTCTGACCCTCCGCTCGCTGATCGCTTCACAAATGAATACGGCGCATTTGGCAATTTGTTTAAGGAAGCGGCGCTGGTAAAAAGGGGCCTTTAAGCGCAAGGCTTGAAGACAATCGGCACAAGCTGCGCTGGCTGTACGAAGACAGCACTTATTGACTAACACCTAAAACAGCATCCATCCGTGATAATAAAATCAAATGTCAGCATAAGGGGCGCTGCGCCCGAGCGCACTGGCCACTGCTNAAAATGCCCTAACGTAAAATTTCGCGTTTGCGATTTTAAAAAACTGATAACACCTCACCAAGGGGCTTTTTAACCTTGGCGGCAGCAGGGATTTCAGCGTTTTTTGCAGCATAGCCGACCGGTAAGATCATCATTGGTTTTTCATTCGCCGGGCGATTACAGAGCTGATTTAAAAAGGCCATTGGATTAGGAGTATGCTCCAAACAAACCAACCCACTTTGGTGCAGCGCTGAAATTAAAAACCCAATTGCGATACCAACGCNCTCAGTCACATAATAATGCTTAAAACGCGCGCCATCTTCGGTTAGCCCATAGCGCTGCGCGAANACAACAATCAGCGCAGGGGCCTCGGANAAATGAGCTTTTACAGAATGCGTNCCAATCGGNTCTAAGGCAGAAATCCAAGCATCTCCTGCCNTTCCGGCATAGAATTTTTGTTCTTCTGCTTCGGCGGCCAAGCGGATTTTCATTTTCATGGCCGGGTTTTTGACAATCACGAAATGCCAAGGTTGTTGATTGGCACCAGAGGGCGCAGATGCGGCAACAGAAATCGCGTTAGACAGTAAAACGTCTGAGATAGGGGCGGTGTCAAAATGCCGTACAGAATGCCGCCGGCGCATCTGCGCTAAATATGNAGCCGACACCTCTTCGGCTTCTTGCGCCGTCAAAAGGCTTCGGTCTGGAAGCGGGATTGGGNGGTAGGTCATAATGTCATCTTTTTTGCAATTTCACCGCATCAGTGTTGCCGCGATATCAGTCTTTGCCAAGCCAAAAGCCCAGCCAGAACGCTTAAAAAGGCTATTCCTGCATCGGATTTTCTGCCGTATCGGCCCTATCATTGTATTTTTCGCCCCATTTATACAATTCGACCAGAACCGGCACTAAATCTTGAGCTTTTTCTGTAGGTGTATAAATTTTTGACCGTCTATTCTCTAAATCCACAGAACAACAGAGCAGGCTTTCCTGTTGCAGGGTTTTCAACCGATTTGACAATATATTGGTCGAAATTTTTTCTGGAGAGGCGAGCAGGTCATTAAAATGCCGCTTTTTGCCAAAGATTACATCCCGCAACACGATTAAGGACCATTTATCCCCTAAAACGCCTAATGCTTGTGCAATTGGACAACAGTTTTTTCGCTTCATGGCCTTAACACGCTTGAAAACTTACGTTTTCGTAAAATTGTATGACAATGAGATTAAAAGCATTGCAGGTCGCTTTATAATCAGATAGCTTGCATTTTGCAAGTGGTTTAAATGGTGCTTGCATCAATAGATATGACATTAAACCCTGCAGTGATCTTGCTTGCGATTTCAAAGGTATATTCAAAATGGCACCCCAAAAAACATCCTATGGAGAGTTCCTCCTAAACAATCGGCTTATCGTTCTGGTTGCCTTGTTGACCCTCACGCTTGCTGGCACTTTTGGGGCGAAAAACCTGTATTTTGACAATGATTACCGCAGTTTTTTTGGTGAAACCAATCCCCAATTGGAAGCCTTTGAAAAACTCCAACGCACCTATACAAAAATTGACAACGTTCAATTCGCGATTGATCCTCAATCGGGGAAAGCGAACTCTCCCAAAGTGTTGGCCGCCATTGAAGAGCTGACGGATATGTCATGGCAAATTCCCTATTCCATTCGCGTTGACAGCCTTTCGAACTATCAGCACACCGAAGTCGAGGGCGATGATCTGATCGTGAGAGATTTGTATTTTGACGCCGCGAATATGAGCGCTGATGAACAGAAACTCGTTGATCAAATCAGCTCAACCGAGCCAACGCTGGCGGGTAAAATTCACGATGCACAGCATCGCAGCACATCCGTAAACGTTACGATCCAATTGCCCGGCAAAAACGCCGATGAAGTGGCAGAAGTTGCCGTTGTTGCGCGTGAAATAGTTGCCGAAATCGAAGCAAAGCATGATGTTAAAATCCGTACCGGGGGCATTATTTTCTTCAATAATGCGTTTCTAGAAGCCTCGATGAATGATATGGCCTCGCTGATCCCGGCGATGTATTTGGTCATTCTAGCGGTGTCTTACATATTGCTCCGCTCGCTCTATGCCACGGCAATGGTTTTGGTGATCATCGTCCCAAGTATTCTGGTTGCGATGGGTATTGGTGGCTGGATGGGGGTTGGATTAACGCCGCCCTCAGCAAGCGCGCCGACCATCATCACCACCTTGGCGGTGGCAGATTCGATCCACTTTTTGGTTACATTAATGAACCGAATGCGCGCCGGCCATAACCAACGCGACAGCATCATCTACAGTTTGAAAGTAAACGGAAAACCCATTTTCCTGACCAGTGTAACCACTGCTTTAGGGTTCCTGTCTCTTAACTTTTCAGACTCGCCCCCCTTCCACGATTTGGGAAATATCACAGCGGTTGGCGTGATTGCCGCTTGGATCTACGCGGTCACCTTGCTGCCAATTTTGATCAGTTTTGTTACAATAAAGCCCAAAGCCACGATCGAGAAGCTCGACGGTGTTATGGGCAAATTGGGCGTATTCATTGCCGATCGCTACAAAACCGTGATGACGCTCAGCATCGCGGCGTCACTTGGATTATTAGCCTTGATCCCTTTGAATGAAATCAATGATGACTTCTTGAAATATTTCGATGAATCAATCCAGTTCCGCGAAGATTCGGAATGGATTGGACAGAATTTAACTGGCATCAATCAAATTCAGTTTGATCTAAGTTCCGGTGAACCAAACGGGATCAGCTCGCCCGATTTCATCAAGAAAATCGCAGCCTTTACCGATTGGGCGATGAATGAAGAACCCGTTACCCACGTGCAATCGATCTCTGACACGTTCAAACGTTTGAACCGTGATCTAAACGGCGGCGATCCGGCTTTTTACAAAATACCCGAAAGCCGCGAATTAGCCGCGCAATATTTGCTGCTATATGAACTGTCCCTGCCCTATGGGCTGGATTTGAACAACCAATTGGACATCAATAAATCGTCAACGCAGATTGTGATTACAATTGAAGATATGACCACGAATGAAGTCAGGGCCTGGTTGCAACGCGCTGAAGATTTCCTCGCCAATGATCTGGGCATCAACACCTATGCGGTCGGTCCCACGGTGATGTTTGCCTATATCGCCGAGCGCAATATCAAAAGCATGCTATCGGGTACTTTCTTTGCGGTATTGCTGATCAGCGGTGTGATTTTGATTGCGCTTAAAAACGTGCGCCTCGGCGTCATCAGCCTCGTGCCAAATCTCTTGCCAGCGGGCCTTGCATTCGGCCTTTGGGGCTTACTTGTCGGGCAGGTCAACATGGCTGTTGCCGTGGTTGCGGGAATGGCTTTGGGCGTTGTGGTCGATGATAGCGTGCATTTTTTAAGCAAATATCAAATTGCGCGGCGCGATGAAAAGCTTTCACCTAAAGACGCGGTTATCTTTGCGTTTACGGGGGTTGGAACCGCGCTTTTGGTTACGACCATCATTTTAGCGGCGGGCTTTTTTATTCTGGCGCAATCCAGCTTTGGCTTAAACAGCTATATGGCCAGTCTCACCGCCATCGCGTTGATCATGGCGCTGATCGCAGACTTGACTTTACTGCCGGCGCTGTTGATTGCTTTAGATAAAGACACACCTTCAGAAGCTGCAGAGCACGCAGCCNATGATGGCCCAGAAACACCGGCAATGCAGCCAACATCTTAAGGAGAAAGAGATGAAATTTTTACCCCTGATTTTGATTGCAGGCCTAACAGGCCTTAGCCTTCCCTCAACCGCGGCCGCCTCTCCTGAAAAGGGATTGGAGATTGCCACAGAACTTGACAAACGTGACACGGGTTTCAAAGATTCAACCTCTACAATGGTTATGGTTCTATCTGACCAACATGGCCAATCCACCCAACGCGCGATCAGAAACCGAACTTTAGAAGGGTCCAGCGAGGGCGATTTATCGCTGGTTATATTTGACTCGCCCGGGGACGTGCGCGGAACCGCCTTTTTATCACATACAAAAAAGGCAGGCTCGGATGATCAATGGCTGTTTTTGCCTGCGTTAAAGCGGGTGAAACGCATTGCCTCATCGAACAAAGCCGGGCCTTTCATGGGCAGCGAATTTGCCTATGAGGATATTTCGAGCCAAGAANTCGAGAAATACACCTATAATTATCTGCGCGATGAAAAGGTAAATGGGCTCGATTGCTTTTTGGTGGAATATGATCCGGTTGACCGGAAAAGCGGCTATTCCCGCCAATTGGTATGGATCGATAAAAAAGAATACCGGCTGCAAAAGATCGAATTTTACGATCGGAAAAACAGCCTATTAAAAACACTCTCCTACGCAGATTATAATAAGTTTCTCGGAAAATATTGGCGGGCAGATACCCTGAGTATGGAAAATCATCAGACGGGCAAGAAAACCCAATTACAATTTTCGGACTGGGCCTTTCAAACCGGCATGACCGAAAAAGATTTTCAGAAAAACGCGCTTAAACGTATCAAATGAAGCCGCTTAGTTTATCTTGGCCCACAGCCATATTACTGACCTGTGGGCCCGCCGTCTCGGGTGAAGTCAACCTGACCATATCNCCCCAAGTCAGCTATTTCCCAAGNCATGCTGAAGGAACGATTGAATATGGTAAATCGGTTGAATTAAAGCTCGACGCGTATCATGATTTTGACGCCTATCGCGCAGAGCTTGAATTGATCGCGCGCGCAGATGCCGATGATAAGGGTCGTAGATTGGTTGAGGCGCGCCAAGCCTATCTGCGCCGGTCCTTTAGCAATTTTGATCTTTATATCGGGCAGCGCCAAACCTTTTGGGGCAAAGCAGAAAGCAGAAACGTTGTTGATGTTATCAACCAAAGCGACGCGGCTGCAAATCAGGGGAGCGAGGCAAAATTAGGCGCCCCATCGCTGTCGCTTGATGGCTATTTCGATTTCGGTGATCTGCAATTATGGTATATTTCGCGTTTTCGTGAGCGCACATTCAACGACGGCAACGGCCATCCAAGCAGTGGCTTAAATGTGACCACAAGCCTCTATGAACGCTCTGAAGGCAAAGAGGCAGATGATATTGCGGCGCGGTTTTCTACCTTTTCGGGCGATTGGGATTTTGCAGTTAGCGGTTTCCAAGGCACAGCCCGCGAGCCACTTATAACACCAACCCAAGACAGTAGCGCGCTGAACGCGACCTACATGCTGCAGGAAACAATCGGGTTTGAAGCGCAATTTACCGGCGATCCAACGCTTTTGAAATGGGAAAGCCTGCATGGAACACAATCGGGGGCAGGCTTCGACGCCGCGGTTGCCGGTTTGGAATATACGCTTTATGGCGCCTTCGGGCAGGTCTGGGATCTTGGACTTATCGCTGAGGGCCAATATGACACCCGTCCACAAGCAGCGGCCGAACGCTTTTACAGTGCAGGCTTNCGCCTTGTTTTGAATGATGCCAAAGATACAAGCTTCTTGGCATTGATGTCACAGGACCAAAAGCAAGAGCAATCTTTGATTGCTTTTGAAGCATCGCGGCGGCTGAACGATTGGTCCAGTTTGGAACTGCGCAGCCAATTCTATGACGCCAAAAAAAGCGGTTTGGCTTTCTCGGGCATTGCCGATGATGATGTGATTTCCCTCACCATAAATATGTTTTTCTAAAACCGCAGGCTATGGGGCTGAACCACAGCGTTCTGAAATTTTGTTAACTTTGATCGCTGGCAGTCTTTTCGGAGAATGGAACTTTGGGCTAAGCTAAGGCGAACCCAGTAAGGAGGCAGCGCTATGCGCCATGCCAAAACCCTAGAAGCCCTGTCGCAGCTTTTGCCCGGCCGCCTTAGCACATCAAAGTCGGATCGCAACCTTCATGGCCGCTCAGAAAGTTATTTTGATCTCATGCCGCCGGACGCTGTGGCCTATGTGGAAACCACGCAAGAGGTTCAAAACCTGCTCAAGATTTGTTCGCAATTTGAATGCCCCGTGATTGGATGGGGCACCGGCACATCGCTCGAGGGGCATACCTCGGCTCCACGTGGTGGGATCAGCGTCGATTTTTCGCGGATGAACAAACTATTACAACTTAATGCTGAAGATATGGATGTTCTTGTGCAGCCCGGGCTCACCCGCGAAGCGCTGAATATCGAATTGCGGGCCAGCGGGCTGTTCTTCCCCGTTGACCCAGGGGCCAATGCCTCATTGGGCGGCATGGCCGCAACGCGCGCCAGCGGTACAACCACGGTGCGCTATGGTGGCATGCGGGAAAATGTAAAAGCATTAGAAGTTGTTCTTGCGGATGGCCAAGTGATACAGACGGGCAACCGGGCGCGTAAATCTTCTGCCGGCTATGATCTCACGTCGCTTTTGGTGGGATCCGAAGGCACGCTGGGGCTGATCACAAAGCTTACCTTGCAGCTGCATCCACAGCCAGAAGCCATAAGCGCCGGCATCGTAGCTTTTGACAGCATGCAGCAAGCGGTAAAGGCCGTGATCGCAACAATACAAATGGGCTTGCCCATGGCGCGTATAGAATTCGTTGATGGCGCAACCGCTCAAGCCTTTAACGAATATGCTGGCGCTGAAATGCGCATTCAACCACATCTGTTGTTTGAGCTGCATGGCAGCGATGCCAGCGTTGCTGAAAATGCCGAATTATTTTGTGATATCTGTCAAGAATATGGCGGTGCCGGGTTCCAATGGTCCGCGCTGCCCGAAGAAAGAACCGCGCTTTGGACGATGCGCCATAATGGCTATTACGCCGTTCTTGCAAGCCGCCCTGGCGCGCGTGCAATCGTAACTGATATTTGTGTGCCAATCTCTGCTCTGGCGCACGCGGTAGAAGAAACCCATGCAGATATTGCCCGAAGCGCGATCAGCGGGCCTATTTTAGGGCATATGGGGGATGGAAATTTCCACGCGATTCTGCTGATCGATCCTGACAATGCATCCGAATACAGAGCTGCAATGCAGATTTCCGACCGTATGGCCGAACGCGCACTGGCCTTGGGCGGCACCTGTACCGGCGAGCATGGGATTGGCATGGGCAAGCTGAAATTTATGGAGCAAGAGCATGGTCTAGCCTGGGAGGTTATGCGCGGCTTGAAACGCCAAATGGATCCCTTGAACATCTTAAATCCAGGTAAATTGTTAAGGCAGAATTAAGGCGCCGGATCGCAGTGCAGATCAACGCCCTGCGATCAGAGTCTGAGCCGCCACACGCGCGGCATCCGTAACCTGCGTTCCTGAAATCATACGCGCAATCTCATCCACGCGCTCTTCGCGATCAAGCTGTTTGATCCGCGAGACAGTATGGCTATCTGTTTGATGTTTGCTGACTTGGAATTGTGCATCACCTAATGCGGCAACCTGTGCAGAATGCGTGACCACCAGCACTTGCCCGGATTGCGCCAGCTCTGCCAAACGTCGGCCCACCGCATCGGCAGTGGCCCCCCCGACCCCGCGGTCAATCTCATCAAAAATCAAAGTTGCGTGCGAATTACCCGCATTGAGGCACACTTTCAGCGCCAATAAAAATCGGCTTAATTCACCACCAGAGGCAATTTTCCCCAAAGGCCCCGCCGGCGCGCCTGGATTGGTGGCCACGCAAAAATCGATTTGATCAATCCCCTCAGGGCCTGCGGCGGCCGCGGTCAGTCTGGTTTCAAACACTGCCCGCTCCATTTTCAGCGGTGCCAATTCTAAGGCCATCGCTTGATCCAGCTTTTCGGCGGCAGCGCTGCGCGCAAGCTGCAACTCTGCTGCCCGCGCAGCATAGACGTTTTCGGCTTCAGCTTGCGCTGCCCGCAGGGCGTTCAAATTGTCTGCGCCGGCGTCCAAACGCAGCAAACGCGCTTCTAAATCGCCGGCTAAGTCAGCCAATGCATCGGCATGGACATCATGCTTACGCGCCAAGCCGCGCATCGCAAACAAGCGCTCTTCAAGCGTTTCAAGCTCATGTGGGTTAAACCCGATTGCGTCTAAACAGGCTTCAACCTCATTCAGCGTATCTTGCAAGTCATTCATCACGCGCGACAAACTGTCGAGCGGCGCGTCTAATTCATCGTTTAACTGTGCAGCAGCCTCTTGCAGCCAGCGCTGGGCATCATCCAGCAAAGCTTCGGCGCCCTCGCGCCCCAGTGCGTGATGGGCTTTAGACACATCTGCGCGCACCCGCGTCGAGGCCTGCATCAACCGCCGCTTCGCATCCAACGCATCCGCCTCGCCAGGTTTTGGATCCAGCGCGCTTAATTCAGCCACCGCATGGCGCAGAAACTCTTCTTCGCGGCGCAACTCTGTGACCGCTTCGCTTTCCAGTTCAACCGCTTTGCGAGCGCGCTCTTTTTCGCCCCAAGCTTTGGCGACCGCCGCTTTCAAAGCGCCATATTGGCCATATTCGTCTAATAAATTGCGGTGCCCTTTGGCGTTTAACAAGCCCCGATCATCATGCTGGCCATGTAGTTCAACCAAATGCTCGGACAGTTTGCGCAGCAATTCACCTGACACCCGGCGGTCATTGATCCAGGCGGTTTTACGCCCCTCTCGCCCGTTGATACGCCGCAATATCAACTCTTGCGAAACAGGCAATCCATGCTGCTCGAGTAAATCCAAAACCGGGTGGTCATCGGGCAAATCAAACCACGCGCTTACTTCGCCTTGCTCGGCCCCTTGGCGCACCAAATCAGATGGTCCGCGCCAGCCAAGTACGAAGCCCAAACTATCAAGCAAAATAGACTTTCCCGCCCCGGTTTCTCCAGTCAGCACGTTCAAGCCAGCCCTCAACGAAAGCTCAAGATGATCAATAATCAAAATATCGCGAATATCTAATCCTTTGAGCATCGCCTTAGCCCGTCTGCTTCATCACAGCCATTCGCCTTTTACAACTTGTCGGTAGACTTTGCTCAGCCATCCCGTACCCGATACTTTTGGAGAATAGCCCTTCGATTTAAGCAGCGCGAAACTGGCGCGATACCATTCGCTTGACTGATAATTATGCCCTAAAATCGCCGCCGCAGATTGGGCCTCATCCACCAAACCAAGCGAGAGATAGGCCTCCACCAATCGATGCAAAGCCTCGGGGGTTTGCGATGTGGTTTGAAAATCTTCAACGACCACTCTAAACCTATTCACCGCCGCGCCATAATGCCCAGATTTCAAATAATAGCGCCCAACTTCCATTTCCTTGGCGGCCAAATGGCTAAACGCCAGATCAAATTTCAATTTTGAGGGTTCAGCATAATCGCTTTCGGGATATTGCTCAATCACAACGCGGAACGCTTCAAGCGCCTGCAATGTCAGCCCCTGATCGCGGCCAATATCCGAAATTTGATCGTAATAGCTTAACGCCAAAAGATATTGCGCATAAGCGGCATCTTNATCTGCTGGGAAAAAATCGACATATCGCTGGGCTGCGGCGCGGCTTTCATCATATTTCTTGCCTTGATGATAAACGAATGCTTGCATGATCAAGCCGCGTTTGGCCCATTCAGAATAGGGATAGAGCCGCTCTATTTCACTGAAATATTGCGCGCCTTGATCATAGCGTTTCTTGTTCAGCTCTATTTCAGCCTTCTTAAAAATCTCTTCAGGGCTGAAATTTTCAAGATTTTCAGGCTCTTGGCTTTTAAAAGCATCCTCACATCCGGCCAATAAAAAAACGCCCAACAGCGCTGCGGCGATCCCGTGGCGAAACCCATATGCCTTCATTCGCGAACATCCCTTTTGTACAAATCACAAAGCCGCATCCTACTTGGCCTCATGGCGTTGTTGTAACATAAAAACAAGGGGATCAAAAAGAGCGATCTTTAAGACGCTGCGCGATATTCTTCTAAACAAGCCCCGATACCGGGCAATATTTGCAACACATCATCGCTGCAAGACACGCGTTCAAAACTTCCAGGCGTGGCGAACAAAACGCATAAGAGGTTATTGGTGATCGCATGCCCGGCACGATGCCCGATATAATGCCCAATGATCGGAGCACCGCTTAAGGTTAAATCACCCAAAGCATCAAGCATTTTATGCCGCACGGCTTCATCGGCGTGCCGTAAACCACCGGGGCTTAGCACTTTTGCGCCNTCAACCACCACGGCATTTTCCAAACTGCCGCCCCGCGCCAACCCATTCGCGCGCATCGTCTCAACATCCACGCTGCGGCAAAAGGTACGGCTGTCGCATAACTCGCGCACAAAAGAACCGTTTGACATATTAATCGATTTGCTTTGCACGCCGATCGCAGCGTCTTTAAAATCGATATGAAAGCTCATCTTGGGAACATCACTGGGAACCAAACGCGCCCAACCCTGATCGGTTTTAAATTCAATGTCTTTCAAAATCCGGATCGCCTCGACAGGCTGATCCAATTGCGTCAGCGGGTCTGCCAATATCTGGCGCACAAACGGAACCGCGCTGCCATCAAGAATGGGCACTTCAGGGCCGTTAATTTCAATCCGTGCGTTATGCACACCGCAGCCCGCCAGNGCCGAGAGCAGATGCTCTACGGTTGAAACAGATATACCCGCTTCATTCACCAGCTTTGTGCATAATGGAGATTGCTCAACCCTGTCCCAGCGGGCCGGAATAGCGCAATCCCCAATTTCTACATCGCTGCGGAAAAAACAGAGGCCGAAATTCGCGGGGGCCGGGCAAAGTTTAAGCTCGACCTCCTCACCGGAATGCAACCCAATGCCGCGAAAGACCAGAACCTTAGAAACAGTGGTTTGCAATTTAACCCCAAAACTCTTTTATGATTTGCAACGCTTCTACCTTAAATGGGCCAACAATCACAATTCAAACTTTGTTACGCACTGAAACATGGTCGCTCAAAACCAGCACGAATTTGCCCAATTATTTATTGCGCGAGCGCATCCCCNTCAAAAGAGGGGATGCAATGCTTGACATATCGATGGATTTAGTTCGCCTGACGGCGCAAAAAGGCGGGCACTTCGATCCGCTCTTGTTCTAAAGGCGGCTCTGCCGCTTCTGCTGTTGGAGCGCGCGAAACGGGTGTTTCTTGCGGCGCTGCAGGGGCTGTGGCCACGCTCGAACGATCACTTTCTGCACCCGACATGCGGTTGATAAGAGATCCAATTCCAAACCGCGGACGCTCGGAAGCCGCAGGTTCTTCTTCAACCTGACTTTGAGGTTGCGCCGAAGCGGGGGTGGTTTTCACCGCAGCCCGAAGGCGTGCCATCGCTTCATCGGTTGGCACACCGGCAGCAGAGACGCGCACCGCCGTATCTTCGCCCAATTGAAGCGGCGCGGCNGGTTGCCCTTGATAGGCAGGAGGCGGCAGGCTGTCATCCTGTCCCCCCAATCTCTCGTCATGCGGCGCAAGCGCCTCATCCAAATCATGTGCGCTTCCGGCATCCGCGAATAAATCCGCCTCGGGCGCAGCGGGCACCGTCAGCTCTGGCTCGCGCTCCTGCGCCAAAGTAAGCTCGGCAGCCTGCTCAGCAGCGACCAAGGGCTCAGCCATTCTCCGGCGTGGTTGGGGAATTTCATTGCTGCTTTCGCTCACGTCAATGCCAGTGGCAACGACTGAAACCCGCATTTTACCCGCCATCTCCGTGTCCAACGTTGAACCGACGATGATATTGGCATCCGCATCCACTTCCTCGCGCACCCGATTGGCCGCCTCATCCAACTCAAACAAGGTTAAATCTTGGCCACCGGTGATGTTGATCAAAACGCCGCGTGCGCCGTTCAGACTGATTTCATCGAGCAGTGGATTGGCAATTGCTTTTTCAGCCGCCTGAATAGCGCGGTCTTCGCCCTCCGCTTCGCCTGTGCCCATCATCGCCTTGCCCATTTCATCCATTACGGCGCGGACATCGGCAAAGTCCAAATTGATCAAGCCGGGGCGCACCATCAGATCGGTGACGCCTTTGACGCCCTGATACAAGACGTCATCCGCCATGCTGAACGCATCTGTAAAGGTGGTTTTTTCATTCGCCAGACGGAATAAATTCTGGTTCGGGATGATGATCAGCGTATCAACCATCTTTTGCAGTGCCTCGACGCCCTCTTCAGCCTGACGCATCCGCTTGGCACCTTCGAACTGAAACGGCTTGGTAACAACCCCAACTGTAAGCACCCCAAGTTCGCGCGCGGCTTGCGCGATGATCGGTGCCGCGCCCGTGCCCGTTCCGCCCCCCATTCCGGCCGTGATAAAACACATATGCGATCCCGCCAAATTATCGACGATTTGTTCGATGCTTTCTTCAGCAGCGGCAGATCCAACCGACGCCCGTGCGCCCGCGCCCAAACCCTCGGTCACTTTCACACCCAACTGGATACGCGTGCTTGATTGGCTTTGCTGCAGCGCCTGTGCATCGGTGTTCGCAACGACAAATTCAACGCCATCCAGCTCTTTGCTGATCATGTTATTCACCGCATTACCGCCAGCGCCACCAACGCCAAAAACGGTAATTCTGGGTTTTAGTTCATCATATTGGGGCACTGAAAGTTTCAATGTCATGGTTAATCCGCCTGTGATTTGTCCCATTTTGGGAACATTTTTAATTATTACGTGAATGGTAGCTAAATAAATTCAAAAGGTCACGCAAAATTACGATCTACCCGCTAAATATGGGCGATTTTGTGCCCATAACACCCGATCTAGGCGCCAGCCTTCCGCTAAGCTCTACCAATTATCTTTAAACCAGCGCATTGCTCGTTTCAAAGAGCGAGTCGGATAGCGCGCGGTTGTCATCTCAAAATCCCACCATTCATCTTGCGGATGGGCGGCAAAAAGACTTAATCCGACCAAACCGGCGCAATTGGCGCCCGCGTATGCTGGCGGCAATCCGTGGATGCGCAACGGTCTGCCCAAGCGCACTTGTTGGCCCAACAACCGGCTGGCTAAATCATCTATACCCGGGATCTGGCTGCCACCGCCCGTCAGCACGATTTGCTGCGCGGGCAGATGATCAAACCCGGCAGCATCCAAGCAGGCTCTTATATCTTCAAAAATTTCTTCCATTCTTGGCCGTATAATACCGATCAACTCGGCGCGGCTGACCATCCGTCGATCCCGTTCCCAATCGCCGGTATCGCCGCCCATTTCGATCATATCCCGGTCATCCATACCGGTGGCAATCAGCCCTCCATGCATGGTTTTAATCCGCTCTGCCAGCGCCATAGGAACTTGCAAGCCCATCGAGATATCCCGCGTAATATGGTCACCGCCTAGCCTGACCGTATCGGCGTAAATCATGTGCTTTTTCATAAAAATCGATACGCTTGACGTCCCGCCGCCGATATCAATACAGGCCCCGCCAAGCTCTTGCTCATCTTCGACCAAAGACGAAACCCCAGACACATAAGCAGAAGAAGCGACGCCCGCCAATTCAAGGTCGCAGCGCTTCACGCAATAGGCCAGATCATGAATGGCTTTTTCAGAAACGGTCAGCATATGCATATCCGCCCCCAACACGTTGCCAATTTGATCGCGCGGATCTGACAGGCCGCTGCGTTGATCCAAAACGAAATTAACCGGCTGCGCGTGCAAAACCTCGCGCCCCTCTCCAAATTCAGGGATATCACACGCTGCTAAAACGCGGGCCACATCTTGATCTTGAACGATTTGACTTTCCACGTTGACCTCGCCCGTCACGCCATAAGACCGCGGGGCGCCGCCTGAAAAGCAGGCAATCACGTGATCCACATGCAACCGCGCCATTTTCTGCGCGGATTGTAAAACCGTGCGAATGGCGCGCTCGGCTTGCGGCATCGATATAATCTCGCCAAATTCCACACCGCGAGACTGGGTGGTTGCCGCGCCCACCACGCGAAACTCGGATTGCCCCGCCAACGAGCCGACCCCATCAAAGCCCTCAGAGGCCCCGCTGCCTTCAAAGCGCAGGATAAAACATCCAATTTTCGCAGTGCCCATATCCAAAACAGCGATCACTCCACGCTGCAATGCTGCTTTGCGCATCGCCCGCATAGCACGTTGAGATTCATAAAGCCCTGCCATCTTTAGTCTCCAGTCTTCATCTGTATCACGTCCTGAGATCCCAAAAGCGCCTCTTCTCCAAGGCGCAAGGTCATTCGGCTTTCAAGGCGCATATCCACCACTTCAATATCGCGGGCCAAAAGATCTTGCGCCTGATCCAAGCCAATGATGCGCTCTAAGGCTTGCACAGGATCGCGTTCGGGCAACATCAAGCGTTGATCGCGATCCAAGGCAACATCCCAGCGTCTCTGCCCCACGTAAACCATACCCCGCAACCGCTCGGCTAAGGGGCGCGCCGCAGCGTAAAGTGCCAAGGCTTGGGCCACATGTTGATCCGCCCCGGCGCCCGCGATCAAATTCAGCTGCGGGTAATCCAGCCGCGAGACGCAGTGCGAACATAGGCGCCAGTTTCATCCAGCAATTCAAGCGCCTCGCGGCGGCGCCAAATAATAGCCGGACGCCGCTCTTCTATCTCGATCTGGACCATCTCGCCCCAGTGTACATTCACCCGTGCTTCTTTTACAGGATCGAGCCCCAAGATCGTTTCGCGCATCTGCGCAGAGTCCAAATCAAAAGAACTGATCGGAAAATCAATATTCAAAACCTCGCGAATATCTTGCGCCACATCATCGCTGGCGCCGCTGATCGACATTAAATCAATCATGAATTCGGGTCGCTCGACAAACAGCGTAGCCGCCTGATTGTAAATCAAACGCACCGCATCCCGGCGCTGCTGATCGCCAAAATAAACCCCAAGCGCGGCCAGCATTAGACCGACGGGCAGCCCGTAAATCACTGCAAATCTTAAGACCGGCCGCAGCATAATCCTGTGCAGACGATAGGCCAGCCGCGAGGGTGCAGGATCCTCTTGCCGCTTCGGCCTGCCAATCAGCGATCGCATCCAGCATCCTCCACGATACGCCGACACAGCGCCCCAAAGCCAATGCCAACGCTGGCAGCTTGTTCGGGGCTTAGCGAGGTGGGGGTCATGCCCGGTTGCGTATTTGTTTCGAGCAAGATCAACCCNTCTAGCCCTTTCGTTTCATCCCAGCGAAAATCGGTTCGGCTCAAACCGCGGCACCCCAACGCTTGATGCGCGCGCAGCGCATACTCCAAACAGGCGGCAGTGATCTCAGCCGGCACATCCGCTGGCACCACATGGCGGGACCCCCCCGGATGATATTTGGCGGCATAATCATACCATTTTTCGGTGATAATATCCGTGACAGCCAAGGCTTGATCATCTAGCACGGTGGTGGTTAATTCACGCCCCGGCACGAACCGCTCTATCATAACTAGATCGGGCAAGTCATCGCCAAGATCCGGCAAAACGTTAGCCCCGTCTTGAACGAAATATATCCCAACAGACGAGCCTTCATTATTGGGCTTGATCACGTAAGGAGCGGGCAGCAAAAACTGGCTGGCGGCATCTGATTTTGCTACGATTTTACTGTCGACCACGGGCAGCCCCGCCTCAACAAACGCTTTTTTTGAGCGCTGCTTATCCATTCCCAAAGCAGAGGCCAAAACACCCGAATGCGTGTAGGGGATTTTCAACCATTCAAGAAGGCCTTGAACCGCGCCATCCTCACCCCAGCGACCATGCAGCGCATTGAACGCAACATCGGGGCGCAGATCCTCAAGCCGCTGGGCAAGATCTGCGCCAGCGTCCAGCTCAATTACCTCAAATCCTTCGCCCCGCAAAGCGGCAGCGCATTCGCGCCCGCTGACAAGAGA